>ERZ773241.1160-NODE-1160-length-26372-cov-13.063761_pt1 | contig 26372 bp, 29 predicted proteins | sample MGYA00580989_ERZ773241 | MGnify/ENA primary metagenome ERZ773241 (study PRJEB29015, sample SAMEA2737804) | human gut metagenome | biome: human gut; feature: human-associated habitat; material: faeces | place: China | collected 2012 ... | reverse complement strand
CTTTTTTCACTGATTCTGCTGAAAAAACCTCATATCCGGATTTTTTCAGTGAAAAAGTGATTCCACGATTCAAGTTTTCATCGTCCTCAACCACAAGGATATTTGGCATAATTCAAACCACCCTTCCGTCTTAGCTATATATGTTAAACGTTACATCAAATACTGCAAATGCTTTTATTGATTCAGGCGAATTCTGCATTCCTGTTGGCACACGATTTTCCGCAGGAAAGTCTAGTGTGCTATACCTTTGCTTCCGGCTGACGCGGGAAAGGGACCGCATTCGCCCTCCCTCCCCGAAACTAATTTTATTATATTCAATAAATTTCAGGAGCTGCATCTCGGAAAAAAGCGGGATCGGGTACAGCATGATGTGAGTTTTGTCACCACGAGGCATTTTTGTTCCTTTTGCCCCTGACATGACATAATCGAAGAATCCATCTTGAAACATGATGGATTTCAGAAGGTATGCGTACTTCTTGTCCAAGGCTCTAAAACACAGGACGTCGGCGTTACACCCGCCCGAAGCTGTTGCAAACCACATCTTTTTGAAATATGGACGGATGTTGCTAACAAGCACGTCCTCCGCTTGAAAATATGTCACTCGCTCTGAAGAATCAGTCGTGCCAAAGGAAGCAACACCTTGCTTGTCCGGCAGAATGTTTTCCGTTGAGACATAGACATGACTCCCTAGAGTCGTAACCAAGGGGTCAGTGCGCCCATTCGCACCCACGAGGTAGAATAGACCCCATTATTTCGAGTTAGAGTCGCTGATATGATGCGGCTTATTTTTCATTTTCGACGGGCTTCTTGATATACCTGCCGTTCTTGATTCGCGCGTCCGCTGGCTTCTCTGCGTCCTCTGGAATTCCCCAGACCGTGCCAATGCGGATAGCACCGGGGACGCGCCCCTCGCCGCACAATATCTGAATACGGCGGGTGGAGATGCCCCAGCGTTCGGCGGTTTGCGCGATAGATAAATACTTCATGGACGGTACTCCTATTGCAGTTCATTTCTGCGTCTGCTTATAAAATCACAGTATAATTATAATCGTCAAAGCGAATAAAAGCAAGGGCTTTCCCGAAAAGTTCAGGAGGTATTTTCAAATTCGACACGAAAGGGGTGTGGGGATTCCCCAACAACAAAATGAGCAGTTCGGACGCAGGGCTGAACCGCTCATTTTTCCGGTGTGTACGGACACCGGATGTGCTTGCTACTCTCCCAAATCTCATATCCGCAGATACAATGTGCTCCCGCTTTCGCAAAAGCAGGAGCGCAAACTTTTTTGAAAATTTCTCATTTCGATACCTGCGTTTTGACTTAAAAATGTCCGTTGTAAAGTGAGGGGCAACGAATCGCCAATGCCCTCGTCTTCAAAATTTTCTTTTCGTTACTACCAAGTTTTTGAGAAAAAATGTCCGTTGTATTGTGAAAGGAGTGTTTCAATATGCCAGACCGCACACCACCCATCCGCAAGGAAATCTGCCTGAACGAGCAGGAGTTGAGCATGGATGCCAACGAAGAATTGCGTATCCAAGCGCGCAACAATTCTCAGGAGCATTTCCGTTTCCCGTTTAACGACGCTTTTATGGATGTTGTCATTGGACGTATGGCACAGAATCAACAGTTCTGCGAAAGGGTTCTGGACGATGCAAAATTCGGTGATACAGTTCGAGATCTTCTGATCGGCGTTTGTATGATCGCTTAAGGCGACCGACAGATGCCCAGCTGTAAAAATTATTGCCAAAACACAGATGCGCATCTTGAGAATTGCAGCGCGGATGCGATCACGTAACGCACGAATTTTCTTAGAATACTTATGAGTGCGTTATAATAAAACGCTACAGGTTTCATCAGATTGTTGGATGAAATCTGTAGCGTTTTTGCGTTTTCTGAGCAGGTGTTCCAAGCTGCATTTTTACAGTTTGGTGACACTGCGAAGGAAATATGGGGAGTTCAGAGGGGGATCACCCCCCTTTGGCGCTGGGTTTCCAATAGGGGCGCGAGCATCCCTATTGGCACACGATTTTCCGCAGGAAAGTCTAGTGTGTTATACCTTTGCTTCCGGCTGACGCGGGAAAGGGGGCGGCGTACTCTGCAACAGGGCAGAGTGTGGCGGCAAACACTATGGGTAGGGCCCAGCGGGATGCTGGGGGGTGAGATTCCCGTGGAGCTGCTGTGGGGCATCCCACAGGCCAAGCAGCCGTTTGTCCTGCTGCCCAATCGCAAAAAAACAATCATTTGAAAGGAAATTATGAAGCAAGAAAATATATCGAAAAATCAAACTGCTCCATCTAAACAAGATCCTCTTGACGCACAAACGACCTACCACATTGCTGGCAGGTCGTTTATCGTTCAGCCGGTATTCAAGCCTGGAAATAACAACACCCTTGGTGAAGTTCTGCTGTGCCTCATGCAGGCGGACTGCGAAAAAGTTTGTGATTTTCAGAATATCAGCTGACAATAACAGTTAAGCGCAGTATAATTGTTGTGTGAAGAAGAAAACACAATTCGTTGCTCGACTGTTATAGAAGGAGGACTTATGAAAAAGTCGAACAACAAGAAAACACGCGACGTTACCGCGTTCATCTACCCTCGCTTGTCCCGTGATGACAATCTGGAAGGGGAAAGCTACAGCATCAGTAATCAAAAAAAGCTGTTGACCAAGATGGCAAAGGACATGGGCTACACGAATATTGTCACCTTTGTAGACGACGGCGTTTCCGGCGTTACCATGGACCGCCCCGGCTTTAATGAAATGATGCGCCAGCTGGAGGAGGGCAAGGCATCCGCTCTGTTTGTCAAAGACCTTTCCCGGCTGGGCCGTAACTACATTGAGGTGGGACGGCTCATGGAGGAGTTCTTCCCGGAACACGATATCCGCCTGGTAGCCGCTTCGGACAACATCGATACCGCCGAAGGTGAAAATGAGCTGGCTCCTATTCGTAACCTTTTTAATGAGTGGTATGCCCGGGACATCAGCAAAAAGCGCCGTATCAGCAACAAGATCAAGGGCAACGCCGGGGAACCCATGGGGCCGCCTCCTTACGGGTACATCAAGGACCCGGATAATCCAAAGCACTGGATCGTGGACGAGGAAGCTGCCCTGATTGTTCGCAGGATCTACAACCTGATTCTGGAAGGATATGGGACGGAGCAAATCGCCTCCATGTTTGAATCGGAAGGTATCCTCACGCCCCGTGCCTACTGGCTGAAAAAGGGCATTCGCAAGCCCGGAAAGGAAACGCAGCAGCCATCCACAAAGTGGAACCCCTCCACCATCGTCAACATCCTGTCATTGCAGGAGTATTGCGGAGATGTCTTGAACTTCAAGACCTATTCCAAGTCTTACAAGAACAAAAAGCGGATTCCCAATGACCGTGAAAACTGGGCTATTTTCGAGAATGTGCATGAGCCAGTGGTTGACCGTGCCGTTTGGGAACAGGTCCAGGAAAAGCGTGGGAAAATCCGCAGACGGAAGTCCAAAGATGGGGAACGGAATATGTTTTGCGGCCTGTTGGTATGCGCGGATTGCGGCCACAACCTGAACTACCATTTCAACCAGGGCAATCACGATATCAAGTATTTCAACTGCTCCAATTACAACAGTGGCCGGGGCAGCTGCACTTCTACCCATTATATCCGTGTGGATTTCCTGGAACAGGTGGTTTTGGGTGAGATCAGGCGGCTTACAAAGTATGCCGTACATTACGAGGGCGAATTTCAGCAGGCTATTATGGGCAGCACCCAAAAGGCGGTAGAGCAGGAACGGAAGCTCAAACAAAAAGAGCTTGCGGCAGCGCAAGCCCGTGATGGTGAACTGGATGGGTTGTTTGAACGAATCTATGAAGATAACATTTCCGGGAAGCTGTCCGATGAACGCTTTGCCAAAATGTCCCAGCGTTACGAGGAGGAACAGGCAGAGCTATCCGAAAAGATCAAGGCACTCCGCAAAGAGCTGGACAAGCTCAGTGGTGATGCTGTCTCCACGGATATGTTTCTGTCTACCGTCCGCAAGTATACCCGTGCTAAGAAGCTGACGCCCCGGATGCTGAACGAATTGGTCAACCACATTGAGGTTCACCAAGCCGAGAAAATTAACGGTGAATGGGTCCAGAAATTGACCATCTACTACAACTGTGTCGGTGCCTTGTTTATCCCGGATACCCCGTCTATGCCCGTGCCAGATGTAACCGTCAACACCCGCAGAGGTGTCTATGTCAGCTATGAACCGGCACAAAATGGACAATAAAAATGACGAGTGTTCTCAAATGATCAAATCCTATAAGAACACTCGTCATGGTGCGGGCAACAGGACTCGAACCTGCACGCTTTTGGCAGTGGAACCTAAATCCACCGAGTCTACCAATTCCACCATGCCCGCTTATTTCCGCCGGATGCGCCGCTGTCTGCTTTCCATCCGGCCTTCCGGGTTATCTTAACACGAACATAAGTCATTGTCAATCCGATTCATTTTTCTTTTTTCGCAGCCTGTTTTGCCAATTCTGCCCTGAGAAAACGGCATGTATGGGATTTTATACCTTTTATTTGCCTTTTTATCCTTGACATTCCCTCCCAATGCTAGTAGAATAGATTCGGTATGGTGTACGCTGCGCCTGTTTCCGGGTGCCGCGTTTCATTGATAACCGGCGGTGGAGCCGGGGTATGCGTTTGCGCCTCATGGCGTCTGATTTTGCACAAAAAGTTGCCGGCCGGTGTCTCCGGCTGGCTGTTATGCTTAATTTCACATGGGGATCAATGCGCCACCCCTTCTGCCCTTATTTTTTAAGAAGGAGGTGTGCTGCAAATTTATGGAATGGTATCATTTTCTCATCATCGCCGTTGGCATTCTGGTGGGACTGGGCGTCGGCTTCGGCCTTGGCATCGGTTACCGCAAGAAGGTCGCTGAGCGGGAGATCGGCTCTGCCGAGGCAGAGGCTACCCGTTTGATCAACGAGGCTATCCGTTCCGGTGAAAACCGCAAGAAGGAAATGCTTCTGGAAGCCAAGGACGAAATCCATAAATCTCGCACAGAACACGACAAGGAAGTCAAAGAACGCCGCGCCGAGCTAAGCAAGCAGGAGCGCCGTCTGGAACAAAAGGAAGCCACTCTGGACAAGAAGACCGAAGCCTTTGAACGCAAGGAAGAGGAGCTTGCCAAGCGGCTCCAGAAGGTCTCCGAGACTCAGGCACAGGCCGACCAGCTCAAGCAGCAGCAGCTGACGGAGCTGGAAAAGATTTCCGGTCTGACACAGGATCAGGCAAAGGATTTCCTGCTGCACAGCATTGAGGACGAGGTTCGTCACGAAGCCGCCATGAAGATCAAGGAGATCGAGGCGCAGCTGAAGGACGAGGCCGAGGAAAAGGGACGCGAGATCATCGCCACCGCGATTCAGCGCTGCGCCGCTGATCACGCCGCCGAGACCACCGTCTCCGTGGTCACGCTGCCCAACGACGAGATGAAGGGCCGCATCATCGGCCGGGAAGGCCGGAACATCCGCACACTGGAGACCATTACCGGCGTCGATCTGATCATCGACGATACCCCCGAAACCATCACCGTTTCCAGCTTTGACCCCGTCCGTCGGGAGATTGCCCGGCTGGCACTGGAGAAGCTCATTGTGGACGGCCGCATTCATCCCACCCGCATTGAGGACATGGTGGAAAAAGCGCGCAAGGAAGTTGACCGCACTATCCGCGAAGAGGGCGAGCGCGCCTGCTATGAGACCGGCGTTCACAATCTGAACCCCGAACTGGTCAAAATTCTGGGACGCCAGAAGTACCGTACCTCTTACGGTCAGAACGTTCTGAACCACTCTATCGAGGTTGCCCATATCGCCGGTCTGATGGCCGCGGAGCTTGGCGTGGACGTCGCCATGGCAAAGCGTGCCGGCTTGCTCCATGACTTGGGCAAGTCTATTGACCACGAGGTGGAAGGCAGCCATGTACAGCTGGGCGCTGATCTTGCCCGGAAGTACAAGGAAAATCCCGTTATCGTCAACGCCATCGAAGCCCACCACGGCGACGTGGAACCCAAGACCGTCATTGCGGTTCTGGTGCAGGCTGCCGATGCCATTTCCGCCGCCCGTCCCGGCGCACGGCGTGAGAACGTGGAGAACTATATCCGCCGCCTGCAAAAGCTGGAAGAGCTGACCGGCTCCTATCCCGGTGTTGAAAAGGCTTACGCCATTCAGGCCGGCAGAGAAGTGCGGATCATGGTCAAGCCCGAGGTCGTGACCGAGGACAACATGATTCTTCTGGCGCGGGACGTTGCCAAGAAGATCGAGTCCGAGCTGGAATATCCCGGACAGATCAAGGTTAATGTCATCCGGGAAACCAAGGCCGTGGAATACGCAAAGTAATCAAATCGATCATCCGCCTCCGGAGTTCTTCTCCGGAGGCTTTTTTACGTCCGTTTGGGGCTGGCGGCGCTTTTTCCAAAAACATTTTCTGTTTTCTTTTCTTTCTTGTTTTACTTTCCTCTTTACGAACGGGGAAAAGTGGTGTACAATATTCCTATCGTTTATTTGGGGGGTGGGACGTTTGAATTGTTTGAAGTGCGGCCGTGAAATTGAGGAGGGGCAGGTTTTCTGCAGCGACTGCCTTGTGCAGATGGCAAAGTACCCGGTCAAGCCCGGTACTGCCGTTCAGCTTCCGTCCCGCGGAAGCGCTGCCGTTTCAAAGAAGGTTCATTCCCGCCGCCGCACCAAGGCCGCGCCGGAGGAACAGCTGAAAGCGCTGAAGAAACGCATCCGTATCCTGTCCGCGCTGCTGTCTGTCTGCGTGGTGCTGCTGATCGTTCTTTCCATCGTCACGCTCCGGTACATGAGTGCAAACCGTCTCCTGCCGGGGCAGAATTACTCCGCCGTTACCACTACTGCGGCCACCGAGGGAAGCTGATGTTTCACGTGAAACATTTTGCTTTTTGCGGGACATAACAGAAAGATAGAGGATGAAAACATGGGGAAAATAATTGCCGTGGTGAATCAGAAGGGCGGCGTGGGAAAAACCACCACCGCCGTTAATCTGACCGCCGCTCTGCACGATCTGGGACTGCGCGTTCTTCTGTGCGACTTTGACCCTCAGGCAAATGCCACATCCGGTCTGGGGCTGGACAAGCGCAAATGCAAATACTCCATCTATGACGTGCTCATCAACGACGTTCCGGCGGAGGACGCCATTGTCTCCACGCCCTACGGGGACGTGCTTCCGTCCGCGTCCGATCTGGCGGGTGCTACCGTGGAACTGATCTCCGCCCAGCACCGGGAGCGGCAGCTGGACATGGCACTGAACGGAATCAAGGAACGCTACGACTTGATCTTCGTGGACTGCCCGCCGTCATTGGAGTTGCTGACGCTGAACGCGCTGTGCGCAGCGGACGGGATTCTGGTGCCGGTGCAGTGTGAATATTTTGCGCTAGAGGGGCTAAGCGATCTTATGGCAACGCTCCGCACGGTAAAGCGCCGTATGAATCCCCGGCTGGAGGTTTTCGGCGTGGCGCTGACCATGTTCGATGGGCGCACGAACTTCTCGGCGCAGGTGTCTCAGGAGGTTCGGCGGCATTTTCCCGGGAAGGTGTTCTCCACGGTCATTCCCCGGAACATCCGGCTGGCGGAGGCGCCCAGCCACGGCGTTCCCATCACCGCCTATGACCGGATCAGCAGGGGAGCCGCCGCCTACCGGGCGATGGCGGAAGAAATTCAGCAAAAGCTGTGAAAGCGTAGAAAGGAGTAAGAATGGCATCACAGAAAGGACTTGGCAAGGGTCTGGGTGCGCTTCTGGGGGATTTCAGTGAAGAACCCCTGGAAAAAAGCGCATACCAGCTGCTGCCGATCTACAAGGTAGAACCCAACCCCGATCAGCCCCGGCAGGACTTTGACGAAGAAGAATTGCAGGCGCTGGCGGATTCCATCACCGTCCACGGCATCATTCAGCCCCTGACGGTGCGGGAAATGCCCAACGGCTACTATCAGATCATCGCCGGTGAGCGGCGCTGGCGTGCCGCCCGGATGGCAAACCTGAGCGACGTGCCCGCAGTCATCATCGAAGCCGACGACAAGAAGGCCATGGAGCTGGCGCTGATTGAGAACTTGCAGCGTCAGGATCTGAACCCTCTGGAAGAAGCGCTGGGGTATCAGACACTGATGAACGAGTACGGCCTGACGCAGGAGGAAGCCGCCGGTCGGGTAGGGAAGTCCCGTCCCGCCGTGGCAAATGCTCTGCGGCTGCTGGGGCTGTGTCCCGAGGTGCAGGAGCGCGTCCGCAAGGGCGAGCTGTCCGCCGGTCACGCCCGGGCTATCCTGCAGCTGAAATCTGAAAAGAAGCAGCAGGAAGCCGCGCAGAAGATCGTTGCGTTAGGACTGTCCGTCCGTCAGGCGGAGCTGCTGTGCAAGAACATGAGTAAGGAGCCTACACCCCAGAAAAAAGAAGTTTTTGCGGTGGACTATGTGGCCGAATGCGAAAAATCCCTGAGCAAGCACCTTGGCAGGGGTGTCAAAATTGTCAACGGCAAGCGCAAGGGGCGCTTTGAACTGGAATTCTATGGGCAGGAAGATTTGCAGAATCTGCTGGACGCCCTGATGAAAATACAAAAATAAATTTCCGATTTAAGGAGAGGTAACAACATGCTGGACATCAAGAAAATCAAGGAAAATCCCGACGCCGTCAAGGCCGGTCTGCGGGCAAAGGAAGTGGACTGCGACGCCACCGTTGACCGCATTCTGGAGCTGGACGCAAAGATCCGCACCCTGAAGACCAACACCGAGACACAGACCGCCCAGAAAAACAAGCTGGCGAAGGAAAACGGCAAGCTCTTCGGCATGAAGAAGAAGGCCGAGAAAGAAGGCAAGGATGTGTCCGAGCTGGACGCCGCCATTGCCGCCAACAACGCCCAGTCCGTGCAGATTGCCGAAGCAATTGAGCAGGAGCTGACCGAACTGAAGGCCCTCAGCGACGAGTACCGCGTCGCCATGCTGAGCCTGCCTAACCTGCCCGACCCCGATCTGAAGCCCGGCGGAAAGGAAAACAACGAGCCGCTGCGCTACTTTGGCGAGCCTCACAAGTTTGACTTCACCCCCAAGCACCATGTTGACCTGTGCGAAGGTCTGGGTCTCATCGACTACGACCGGGGCGTCAAGCTGGCTGGTTCCGGCTTCTGGATGTATAAGGGCATGGGCGCACGTCTGGAGTGGGCGCTGCTGAACTACTTCATTGACTGCCACATCGCCGACGGCTACGAGTTCATCCTGCCGCCTCACATGCTGGAGTACCAGTGCGGCGAGACTGCCGGTCAGTTCCCCAAGTTTGCCGATGAGGTCTACAAGATTGCGAATCCCACCGACGACCGCGTCCACTATATGCTGCCCACCGCGGAAGCCGCTCTGTGCTCCATTTACCGGGACGAAATTCTCACCGAAGCCGAGCTGCCCCGGAAGTTCTTCGCCTACACTCCCTGCTTCCGTCGGGAAGCCGGTTCCGGCCACGCAGACGAGCGGGGCATGGTGCGCGGCCACCAGTTCAACAAGGTGGAAATGTTCCAGTTCACCCGCCCCGAGGATTCCGACGCGGCCTTTGAGGAACTGGTGCGCAAGGCCGAGAATCTGGTGAAGGGTCTGGGCTTCCACTTCCGCACCGTGAAGCTGGCCGCAGGGGACTGCTCCGCTTCCATGGCCCGCACCTACGACATTGAAATTCAGATTCCCTCCATGAACGGCTACAAGGAGGTTTCCTCCGTGTCCAACGCCCGGGATTACCAGGCGCGCCGGGGCAACATTCGTTTCCGCCGGGAAGCCACCGGCAAGCCCGAGTTCGTCCACACCCTGAACGGTTCCGGCCTGGCTACCTCCCGTATCTTCCCCGCCATGGTGGAGCAGAATCAGAGAGCCGACGGCTCCGTCGTGGTTCCCGAAGTTCTGCGGAAATACCTGGGCGGCATTGAGGTCATCGAGAAGAAATAAGGGAGATGCGCAATGAAAAATCCCGTGAAAAAGCCCTCCTGGTGGGATGAGTTTGCCGCCTTCGCCATTAAGGGCAACGCCATGGCGCTGGCTGTCGGCACCATCATCGGCGCGGCGTTCTCCACCATCACCAAAAGCCTGACCGATGATATCATCATGCCCATCGTGTCCATCTTCATGGGCGGCATCGATTTTTCCGAAATGAAGATCGTTCTGCCCCGGCTGTTTGGTGAGCCTGTGTTGGACGACGCCGGAAACGTGGTTCTGAACACTCTGAACTACGGCAACTTCATCTCCGCCGTTATCAACTTTCTGATTCTGGCGCTGGTGGTGTTTTTCCTGGTGAAGAGCCTGAACAAGCTGACCGAGCTTGGCAAGAAGAAGGAAGAAGCCGCTCCCGCCGAGCCGCCCAAGCCCAGCAACGAGGAGCTGCTTCTGACCGAGATCCGCGACCTGCTGAAGGAGCAAAAATAAACCATGGAATACGCGATTGAAAATGAGTACCTGATCGTCACCGTCACCACATGGGGCGCGCAGGTGAAAAGCGTCGTGCGGAAATTTGACGACGTGGAGCACATGTGGCAAGCGGACAAGAGCGTCTGGGGCTACCACGCGCCCATTCTGTTTCCCCACACCGGAAAGGTCGTGGACGATCTTATCGAAACCAAGGGCGAGGTGTATCAGGCGAAGCAGCACGGCTTTGCCCGGCTGATGGAGCATACGCTGGTGCGCCAGACGGAAGAAACCATTGTGATGGAACTGCGCAGCAGTGAGGAAACTCTACGGATTTTCCCTTATGCGTTCCGGCTGGTCTCCACCTTCACGCTGGACGGCGACACCCTGCACCACAAGCTGACGGTAGAAAACTGGGACGCCGACAAGCTGTACTTTGGCATTGGGTACCATCCCGCCTTCACCGTTCCCTTTGACGATGAGCATACGCTGTCGGACTACGAGCTTCGGTTTAGCGAGCCAGAGTCTCCGCTCTGCATTAACTGCCTGCCGCTGGGTCTGGTTCACGGGGATTTCTACACGCTGGGCAGCAACATCCGCACCATCCCCATCACCCGGGAGCTGTTCGCAAACGACAGCCACTGTATGGTGAATCTCAAATCCCATAAGCTGGGGATTTACGAAAAAGGCACCGGGCGTGGTGTGGTATGCGACATTTCGGAGTTTCCCTACACACTGATCTGGTCGATGCCGGGAGGGGAACCGAAGTTTGTATGCATCGAACCGTGGCACAGCCTTCCCAGTCCGGAGGGTGGCTCCATCCGCTGGGAGGAAAAGCCCGCCGCCGCCATTCTGGACCCGGGCGAAAGCTGGAGCTGCAATTTGAGTACATCTTTTGTGAGATAAACGACACCCCCGCTGCTTTTCAGCAGCGGGGGTCATTTTCTGGACTTGTAAATCCGTCTGAGGTCGTCGTCGATCAGGGATTCGATAGGAATACCAAACAGTTTTCCGATATTCAGCATACAAACGGAGTCCACGTCAAAGCTCCTGCCGGTTTCCCAATCCCGGATGACCTTAGGGTAAGAGCAGATCAGATTTGCCAGCTCCCAGCGGCTGTAATGGTGCCGTCTGCGGAGGAATCGAAGGTTTTTCCCGAATTGACGGTTGTTCAATACAACGATCATAGCATCACCCTACACAAGGATATTATTGCGTATTATTATATGTTATTATATATGTATTGTCAATAAAATATCCGATAAAATGCTATACTATCCTCCGGGTGATTATATATGAAACCGTTAAAAGAAAGAATCAGCATCACAATTGACGGTGACTTACTTGAAAAGCTTAAGGAAAAAGCAGACGAAGACTGCCGTCCACTGTCACAGTACATTAACCTTGTTCTGAAAAAGCATGTGGAACAGGAAGAAAAAAAGCAAAAGTAAATCCCGCTGCAATATAGCAGCGGGATTTCTACATAGAATCTCAATGAAAAGGAACGCTGTCCACATAGCAGCTGTCCGGACACAAGTCTACCTTGTTGTTCCACACCTCATTACTGTCAACATTAGGGTCAATGTCCCAGCAAACACTGTGGTCTTCGTCCAGATATACTCTGCGGAAATTGTTCCATTCCCGGAATGGTGCAAACACGGTTCCGGCCTGAAGCAAGGGGCGGGCATCGTATAGCCGGATTTCCCCGTTGTCAAAGCTCAGTACCAATGTGAAATCATTTCTGGGGACGACCTTGGTAATTCGCTTACGCCCGGAAGCAAAATACTCTGCCATTTTCCGGTCGTACCCTTTGGAAAGATAATATTCAACACTTTTCCCCATAATTTCACATCCTTTCCCTGTTATGAGGATTATCTCAGCGGTTCAATAGAAAAAAGCTCCTGTTTTTTTACTGCAAGTTCCCAGTTTTCCATAAGCTGATCCTGCCGAAGTGCTGCCCATCCGAGAAGCATCTTCAACTGTTTGCTGGGAAAATTTCCCTCCAGCACATCCAGGTCATGAATGGAGACGATTACTTCTTCCCCGCCGTAGGTCGCGTGAAAATGAGGCGGCATATGGTCTGCCCAATACATTGTTATTTTGATGCCCCGGAACATGGAAATTGTCGGCATAGAAACATCTCCTTTTTCTGTATTATAGCAAGAATAAATCAAAGAATCAATCAAAATGTGTGAACTATCACGTTGGAAACAGCAAAAGTGCTGCCCAGCTATGGCCGGGCAGCACTTTTTCATATCATTGCTTATTTCACCGGAGAAGAGCTTCTCAGCGTTACGTCGTGATATCCGCCCTCTACGATAGACACGGAGGATACCAGCGTCAGCTTGGCGTTCTTCTGCAGGTCGGGGATGTTCGTCACGCCTACGTTGCACATGGTGGACTTGACCTTGTACAGGGACGCTTCCACGTTGTCCCGCAGGGGACCGGCGTATGTGACGTAGGAGTCAACGCCTTCCTCAAAGCTGAGCTTGGCGGAGCCGCCCAGATCGTAGCGCTGCCAGTTCCGGGCGCGGTTGGAGCCTTCGCCCCAGTATTCCTTCATGTACGCACCGTTGACCATAACCTTGTTCGTGGGGCTTTCGTCGAAGCGGGCGAAGTAACGGCCCAGCATCAGGAAGTCCGCGCCCATGGCCAGCGCCAGGGTCATGTGGTAATCGTGGACAATGCCGCCGTCGGAGCAGATGGGCACGTAGATGCCCGTCTCCTTGAAATACTCGTCACGGGCTGCGGCGACCTCGATCAGCGCGGTGGCCTGACCCCGGCCGATGCCCTTGGTTTCACGGGTAATGCAGATGGAACCGCCGCCGATGCCGACCTTCACAAAGTCAGCCCCGGCTTCCGCCAGAAAACGGAATCCGTCCTTGTCCACCACGTTTCCCGCGCCGATCTTCACGGTGTCGCCGTAGGTGTCCCGCACCCATTTGATGGTCTTTTCCTGCCAGCAGGTGTAGCCCTCGGAGGAGTCGATCACCAGCACGTCCGCACCGGCCTCCAGCAGGGCGGGAATGCGGGTGGCGTAGTCACGGGTGTTGATGCCCGCGCCTACCAGATAGCGCTTCTTGTTGTCCAGCAGCTCCAGAGGATTGTCCTTGTGGGAGGAGTAGTCCTTCCGGAACACGAAATACAGCAGGTGGTCATTCTCGTCCACGATGGGCAAGCTGTTGAGCTTATGCTCCCAGATGATGTCGTTGGCTTCCTTCAGGGTGGTGTCCGCAGGGGCGGTGACCAGCTTCTGACGGGGGGTCATGAAATCCTTGACCTTGTCGGTGGGGTCCATACGGCTGACGCGGTAGTCACGGCTGGTGACGATGCCCAGCAGCTTACCGTTGGCGGTGCCGTCCTCGGTGATGGCCACGGTGGAGAAGCCGTTGCGCTGCTTCAGCGCCAGCACATCGGCGAGAGTAGCTTCCGGGGTCAGATTGGAGGCGGAGGTGACGAAACCGGCCTTATAGCCCTTTACCCGCGCCACCATGGCTGCCTGATTCTCGATGGACTGAGAACCGAAAATGAAGCTGATGCCGCCTTCCTTTGCCAGTGCGATGGCAAGGGTATCGTTGGAGACGGACTGCATGACGGCGGACGTCAGCGGCACGTTCAGGGAAATCGCCGGTTCCTCCGTGCCCTTGCGGTACTTGACGAGGGGCGTTTTCAGGCTGACATGGTCGGGAACGCAGTCTTCCGAGGTGTAGCCGGGAATCAAAAGATACTCGCTGAAGGTGTGGCTGGGTTCCGGGTAGTAATACGCCATTGGTATGACCTCCTATAGTAAAATAGATTGCTTGAATGTATAACTGCACCGCGCAATCCCAAAAAGCAACTGCGCGGTGTTGTCTTACAAAGTTTTTCTGTCGCCTGCGTCCAGAACCTCCACAACCTCCTTACCGGAGGAGCTGAGGTTCTTGAAATTGCCCAGAATCTCGCTTACGGGGTGGACGATGGCAAAGGTATGGGGGTACTTGTGGACGATCTGGCTGACCAGCGCCACCTGGGTCTTGTTCACCACGCACAGAAGCACGCTGGTTTCCCGACCGGAGTACATGCCCTTTGCGGGGAGGAAGGTCGCGGTGTGGTGGAGGCGGTCAATCAGCTCTCTGGAAACCTCCTGGGGGGAATTGGTGATGATCTCAAAGCAGATGGCCTCCCGGCCGGACTTCATCAGCCGGTCGCCCACCGTGGTGGACATGAAGCTATAGAGAATGCACAAAATCACCGGCTCCATCTGGCAGCCATAGACAAAGTAGCTGACGATGGCAATGGCGGAGTTGATGGCGAAGCTCATGCCGAAAAACGGCCGGTTGGGGTGATGCTTATGGACAATGGCGGAAACGAAATCCGTGCCGCCGGTATAGGCGCTGGCCTTGATGAGAATGGAGTACACAAAGCCCTGAATGACGCCCGCGACCATGGGGCCGAGAATTTTGCTGGTGCCGTTTTCCGTGACGTAGGCGAAGGCAGACAGGTCCACCTTTTCCAGAATCAGCAGTCCCAGAGAGAACGTGACCACGTAGACCATGCTGCGGACGGCCATGGGCTTGCTGACCTCAAAATAGCACCAGATTGCCAGAGGGATATTGATAAACAGGCTCAGATAACCCACGCTGACGCCGGTGACGTACTGGATCATGGTACAGATACCGTTGATACCGGAGGGGGCGAACTGGTTGGGGAAAACAAACAGCTCGTAATTGACAGACGCCAGCAGCGCAATGAAGGCAATGACTAGATATGTCCAGACCTTTTTCATACAGAACTCCTCTGAATCCTACGGCCATTGCCGGGTTCTTAATTTTCGATTCTAGCATAGATTTGTCCACGGGTCAAGGTATAATTCGACGAAATTCGCCTTTCTTGGGAAAACAGATATGGGTGGATTTTCCGCTTTGGGCGGCGGGTCGGACACACTTTGTCCGATTCTGTTATCTTTCGGTATCCCTTTCGGGAATTGATTGTATTTCAACAAAAAAGCCTTGTTTTTTCTGTGGAAATGTGATAAAATTTAGGTTGAGAGATTATGCGCAAAAATCGAGCGTTTTCTACTGTTTTTACCTCAAAAGAGTTAGAAAGGAGCTGCCCTATGTATTCATCTGCCTATGTGTGGGCAAAGGTTCTGAGCCATATGGAAGAGCGGCTGGGGGCTGTCACCGTTTCGGCATGGTTCGACGATGCCGAGGTGGTGGAGCTGAACGAGAACAATCTGATTCTGTACTCCCCCTCGGATTTCCGCCGGGAAATTATCCGCCGCCGCTGCACCGATTACATTCAGGACGCGCTGAAGGAAGTGTTCAATTCCGACGCGAAGCTGATGGTCTTCGGTGACGAAGAGCTGGACGCCTTCAAACAGAAGGGAAAAAGCGTTTCTTCCATGGACTTCAATCCCCAGTTTACCTTTGACAACTTCGTTGTCGGCCCTTCCAACCGTTTCGCTCACAGCGCAGCCATCGCCGTTTCCAAAACGCCGGGGCAGGTGTACAATCCCCTGTTCCTTTATGGCCCTCCCGGCGTGGGCAAAACCCACTTGCTGTATGCCATCGCCAACGGCATCCGCAAGGAAAATCCCAACGCCAACATCGTCTACATCAAGGGCGATCAATTTACCAACGAGCTGATTGCCGCCATTCAGAACGGCAAAAATATTGAATTCCGCAGCAAATACCGGGAAGCCGACCTGTTTCTGATCGATGACGTGCAGTTCATCGCCGGTAAGGAATCCACCCAGGAAGAATTCTTCCATACCTTCAATAAGCTCTACGAGGAACATAAGCAGATCGTCATGACCTCCGACCGCAAGCCCAGCGATATGCTGACGCTGGAGGACCGGCTGAAGACCCGGTTTGAGTGGGGTCTGCTGGCGGATATCCAGCCGCCGGATTATGAGACCCGTATGGCCATTCTGAAAAACAAGGCCAAAAATCTGGGGCTGAACCTTTCCGACGATGTGTGCAACTATATTGCCATCAACGTCACCAACAACGTCCGGCAGATTGAAGGTACGGTCAAGAAGATTCTGGCTTACCGGGATCTGAACAATATGCCGCTGGATCTTCCCAACATTTCCCGGGCCATCGACGATATGTTCAAGAGCGAGGGCAACGCCCTGCCCACGCCCAGCCTGATCATCAGTCAGGTGTGCAAGTTCTATTCCATTGACGAGGTGCTTCTCCGGGGCACCCAGAAAAACAAGGGTACCGCCGAAGCCCGGCAGATCGCCATGTATCTGATCCGCAAGCTCACCAACCTGAGCCTGCCGGACATCGGCAAGGAATTCGCCCGGGATCACTCGACGGTATTGTACGCCATCCGGAAAGTCGAAGTCGCGCTGAAAAACGGAGACACCACCATGCAGAACAATATCCGGGACATCACCGCGAACATCAATTCCTGCCTGTAAATTTTCTCCACAAGCCCTGTGGAATGTGGAAAACAGGATTGTGGATAAGTTGCACCCGGTTTGGGTCTTCACAGGCCCTGTGGAAAAGGGATGAATCATCCACATTGGGCTGTGGATAAAAAAGACTTGCGGCACTAAATAAAAAGGGACTTTTCCACATAAGTTTGTACTACCACTGTTATTACTACCTGAACTTATTGATAGAGAGATATATTGATTAAAATCAGAAAGAAAGGATTTTACCTATGCGTTTTACCTGTGAAAAAAATATGCTGGTCACGGGACTGAACATTGCGGGTCGTACCGTCGCCCAGAAGAGCAGTCTGTCCGTCATCGAAGGAATCCTCTGCAAGGCCGGACAGGGACTGAGCCTGACCGGTTATAATATGGAAACCGCCATTACCTATGAAATCGACGCGGACGTGTCCGACATGGGGCAATGCATCCTCCCGGCGAAGCTGTTCGGCGATATCATCCGCCGTCTGCCGGAGGGGCCGGTGACCGTGGTAGTGGACGAGAACTATAAAGTCTCCATCCGGGCAGGGTACGCTTCCTTTACCATTTCCGCCGAGTCCGCCGAGGATTATCCGGAGCTGCCGGACGTGGGCGACGGCCGGGAAATCTATATCCCGCAGAACAAGCTGAAGGAGCTGATTTCCGGCACCATTTTCGCTGTCAGCGAAAATCAGGGGCGTCCCATTCACACCGGTGTGAAATTTGAGGTAACGAATGACGCCATCACCGCCGTGGCCGTGGACGGGTTCAGGCTTGCCCGGCGCACCTTCCACCCGGAGGAGGGCACTGGACGGGAGCTGAATTTCGTGGTTCCCGCAGCGGGACTCAAGGAAGTGGAGAAAATCCTTACGGACGTGGAGGATAACGCGGCCTTTACGCTGGGTACGAAGCACATTCTGTTTCAGGTGGGAAACGCCACGCTGGTATGCCGCCTGCTGGAAGGCGAATTTCTGGACTGGCGGCGGGTGGTGCCTTCCAACTGCCCCATCAAAATGGTGGCAAATGTTGGTGATCTGGCGTCTTCCGTGGAGCGCGTCGGTCTGATCGTGTCCGAAAAGTACAAAAGTCCTGTGCGCTGCATGTTCGGCAATCAGGAGCTGCTGATGCGCACCAGCACCACCATCGGCGCGGCGGAGGATCGCTGCTCTCTGGCCGGGGACGGGCAGGAACTGGAAATCGGCTTCAACGTCCGGTATCTGGCGGAAGCCCTGCGGGTGATTCCCTCGGAGGAGGTCACGCTGGAGCTGACCAACGGGTTAAGCCCCATTGTTCTGACCCCCGTGGATGAGAAGGAAGACTTTGCCTATATGGTGCTGCCCGTCCGGATCAAGAACGGCTGAGCGAAGGAGTCGGCTTATGAAGGTAGTCGTCAAAAAGAAGGATAACGCCATTCCCGTGGCGATCACCACGGAATATATCAAGTTACAGGACGCCATGAAGCTGGCGAACGCCGCGGAAACCGGCGGTGAAGCCAAGCTGATGATTCAGGAGGGGCAGATTCTGGTCAACGGCGAGATCTGCCAGATGCGGGGCAAGAAACTGCGCCCCGGCGACCGGTTCGTCTGCAACTCTCAGGCGTACCAGATCATCACCCATGAATCTGAATGAGCTGAAGCTCCGATCTTTCCGAAATTATCGGGAAATTGCGGCGCAGTTTGACCCCGGCGTCAACCTGATCGTGGGAGACAACGCCCAGGGAAAAACCAACCTGCTGGAAGCCATCAGCTATCTTGGCAGCGGGAAAAGCTTCCGGGCGCAGAAAACCTCGGAAATGGTGCGGTTTCAGGAAGATTTCGGGGAAATCGACGGTTCTGTATTCTCTCAGGAGCGGCAGCAGAGCATCCGATGGATTCTGTTTCCCGGCTCCCGACCCCGGCAGCTGTGGCTGAACGGGGCGAAGAAGAAAACCGCCGGGGAGATCGCCGGGGTGCTGCCTACGGTGCTGTTCTGCCCGGAGGATCTGATGATTCTGAAAATGGGAGCGAGCCAGCGGAGGCGGTTCGGCGATCTGGCGCTGTGCGCCCTCCGGCCGAATTACGACGCGGCATTAACGGAGTACAACCGGATTCTGGAGCAGAAAAGCCGCATTCTGAAAGATCATTTTGAAAATCCCGGTATTCTGGAAATTCTGCCGGAATACAATACCCGGCTGTGTCAGGTGGGTGCGCTGCTGATCTCCTACCGGGCACGGTTTTACGACAGTCTGGGCAAGGCCGCGGCCAATTACCACAACCAGTTTTCCGGCGGAGCGGAGAATTTTACCCTCAGCTACAAGACCGTCTCCACGGTGGTTGACCCCTTCGCCCCTGTCCCGGAACTGACACAAAATCTATTAGACCATCTGCAAAGTCACAGCCGGGCGGAGCTGGAAACCGCGCAGTGCCTGACAGGCCCCCACAAGGACGATTTTACCGTGAGCCTGTCCGGCATCGACCTGAAAGCCTACGGCTCTCAGGGTCAGACCCGGACGGCGGCCATCAGCTTGAAGCTTGCCCAGCGGGAGCTGATGGCGCGGGAATGGGGCGAAGAGCCGGTTCTGCTGCTGGATGACGTGCTGTCCGAGCTTGACCCCGGGCGGCAGGACTTTGTATTAAATAAGATCGTCTCCGGACAGGTGTTCATCACCTGCTGCGAACCGGGACGGTTCACCAAACTGGGAAGAACGATTCAGATAGAAAAGGGAAGCATTCGTGAATAATTGAAGCATATCACGCAGGAGGGCATATATGTCTGACGAAACGAAAGTAACACAGGAATACGGCGCGGAGCAGATTCAGGTTCTGGAGGGTCTGGAAGCGGTGCGGAAAAGACCCGGTATGTATATCGGCTCTACCTCCTCCTCCGGTCTGCACCACCTGGTCTATGAGATCGTGGATAACGCCATTGATGAAGCACTGGCCGGATACTGTAAGCATATTACCGTGACCATCAACCCCGGTAACTCCATTACCGTCACCGACGACGGCCGTGGTATCCCCGTGGACATTCAGCCACAGACCGGGCGCCCGGCTCTGGAGGTCGTGTATACCGTGCTCCACGCCGGCGGCAAATTCGGCGGCGGCGGCTATAAGGTCTCCGGCGGCCTGCACGGCGTGGGCGCGTCCGTCGTCAACGCTCTGAGCGAGTGGCTGCGGGTGCGGGTTCACAAAAACGGCAGCATCTACGAAATGAAATTTGCCCGTGGCAATATCACGCAGGAAATGCGCATCGTCGGCAAGACCGACAAGACCGGCACGGAGGTCACCTTCCAGCCTGACCCGGAGATGTTCGACAGTCTTGTCTATGACTACGAAGTCCTCCACGAGCGGATGCGGGAGGAAGCCTTCCTGAATGCGGGTCTGACCATCACCATCACCGACGACCGGGACGATGAAAAGCAGATCAGCGAGACCATGTGCTACGAGGGCGGCATCCGGGAGTTTGCAATTTGGTGCAACCGGAACAAGACGCCATTGTGCGAGGACGTTATCTATATGAGCGGCAGCAAAGGCGACGCTTCCGCCGAGATCGCCGTGCAGTATAACGACGGCTACAACGAATTTCTGCTGTCCTTCGCCAACGACGTGCGCACGCCGGAAGGCGGTATGCACGAGACCGGCTTCAAGACCGCGCTGACCCGTGTGCTCAACGCCTACGGCGTGAAAAACGGCATCATCAAGGGCGACGACAAGGTTTCCGGCGAGGATTGCCGGGAGGGCATCACCGCCATTATTTCAGTCAAGCTCACCGACGCCCAGTTCGAGGGTCAGACCAAAGCCAAGCTGGGCAACGCCTATATCCGTACTCTGGTCGATCAGGTGGTGAACGACCAGCTGACCACCTATTTTGAGGAACACCCCGCCGTTGCCAAGGCCGTGCTGGACAAGGCCATGATGGCCAACCGCGCCCGGGAGGCCGCCCGGAAAGCCCGGGAATCCATCCGCCGCAAGACGGGGCTGGAATCCGGCCAGATGCCCGACAAGCTTCAGGACTGCAACGAGCGGGACGCCAGTCTCTGCGAGATCTACATCGTGGAGGGCGACAGCGCAGCCGGCTCCGCCATTCAGGGGCGGGACTCCCGGTTCCAGGCCATTCTCGCCATGTGGGGCAAGATGCTCAACGTGGAAAAAGCCCGGGCGGACAAGATCTACGGCAACGACAAGCTGTATCCCCTGATCGTGGCGCTGGGCGCGGGCATCGGGGACGAATTCGACATTGAAAAGCTCCGGTATCACAAGGTCATCATCATGGCCGATGCCGATGTGGACGGCGCTCATATCCGCACGCTGCTGCTGACATTCTTCTTCCGGTATATGCGGCCGCTGATCGAGCACGGCTACGTCTACTCCGCCGTGCCGCCCCTGTACAAGCTGACGAGGGGCAAGAGCGTGAAGGTCGCCTATTCCGACGACGAGCGGGACGCAATCTCCTCCCAGATGCGCAGCGACAACCCCAACGCCAAGATCGACATTTCCCGGTTCAAGGGCCTTGGCGAAATGGATCCCCACGAGCTGTGGGAAACCACCATGGACCCGGAAAAGCGTTCCCTGCGCCGTATCACGCTGGAGGACGCCCGCCGCGCCGACGAGATCTTCACCGTTCTCATGGGCGAACAGGTGGAGCCGAGAAAAGACTGGATCGAGCGGAACGCGAGATACGCAGTCAACATCGACATTTGATATAGCAATCCCGAACTGGAGGTGCGTTTATGGGACATAACCGCAGTTATAAACCTGAGGATATCCGCTTCCCCGACCAGATCATTACAGAGTCCAATCTGGTGGACGAAATGGAGAAATCCTATATTGAATATGCCATGTCCGTCATCGTAGGGCGGGCATTGCCGGACGTCCGGGACGGACTGAAGCCCGTTCACCGCCGGATTCTGTACACCATGTACGAAAGCGGCCTGACCTCCGACAAGCCTTTCAAAAAATCGGCGACCTGCGTCGGTGACGTGCTGGGTAAGTACCATCCCCACGGCGACGCGTCGGTTTACGACGCCATGGTGCGTCTTGCCCAGGACTTCTCCATGCGGTATCTGCTGGTGGACGGCCACGGCAACTTCGGCTCCGTGGACGGCGATCCCCCCGCGGCTTACCGTTATACCGAAGCCCGTCTGAGCAAAATTTCCAACGAAATGCTCCGGGACATCGACAAGGACACCGTGGACTGGGACCCCAACTTCGACGAGACCCGCAAAGAGCCTCGCGTACTCCCCTCCCGCTTCCCCAACCTGCTGGTCAACGGTTCCTCCGGCATCGCTGTCGGCATGGCGACCAACATTCCGCCCCACAACTTAGCGGAGGTCATTGACGCCTGCGTGTGCGTGCTGGACGACCCGGAAGCGACTTTGGCCGACCTGATGGAGCATATTTCCGGCCCGGACTTCCCTACCGGCGGCATCATTATGGGACGCAGCGGCATCCGCGCGGCCTACGCTACCGGCCGTGGCAAGGTGGTCGTCCGCGCCCGGACGGAATTTGAGGAGCATGGCAAGGACCGGATGCGGATTATCGTCACCGAGCTTCCCTATCAGGTCAATAAGCGTCAGCTCATCAAGAACATTGCCGAGCAAGTGAAGGACAAGCGCTTGGACGGCATTTCCGACCTCCGGGATGAGACCGACCGCAACGGTATGCGTGTGGTCATCGAACTGAAAAAGGACGCCAACCCCCAGGTCGTGCTGAATAATCTGTTCAAGCAGACGGCCTTGCAGTCCAGCTTCGGCATTATCATGCTGGCGCTGGTGGACAACCAGAAGCAGCCGAGAATTCTCTCCCTGCGGCAGATCATCGACGAGTACCTGAAGCACCAGGAAGAGGTTCTCACCCGGCGCACCCGGTATGACCTGAAAAAGGCGCAGGAGCGGGCACATCTGCTGGAAGGTCTGCTCATTGCGCAGGACAACATCGACGAGGTCATCCACATCATCCGCTCGGCTTACGACGACGCCAAGCAGCGCCTGATGGATCGCTTCAAACTGGACGACGTTCAGGCGCAGGCCATTCTGGACATGCGTCTGAAAGCCCTGCAGGGTCTTGACCGGGAAAAGCTCCAGAGCGAGTATGACGAGCTGGAAGAGAAGATCAAGTATTATCTGGAACTGCTGGCGGACGAGAACAAACTCAAGGCTGTCCTTCGCGGCGAGATGATCGAAATTCGGGACAAGTTCGGCGACAAGCGGAAAACCGAGATTCAGGAGATCGAGGACGAAATCGACATCGAAGATCTGATCGAGGAGGAGACCTGCGCCTTCACGCTGTCCAATCAGGGCTACATCAAGAGAATGCCCGTGGACACCTACCGCACCCAGAGCCGTGGCGGCCGGGGCGTCAATGCCCAGAACCTGAAGGAAGAGGATTATGTCAAGAGCCTGACCATTGCGTCCACCCACGACCACATGCTCTTCTTCACCGATCAGGGACGGGTGCATCACCGCAAGGGTTACCAGATTCCCGAGGCAGGCCGCACTGCCCGGGGCACTGCCATTGTCAATGTGCTGCCACTGAATCCCGGCGAATCCGTCACCGCTATGGTAATTACACGGGAGTTTGACGAAAATGAGTTCCTGATGATGGTCACCCGGAAGGGCACCGTCAAGCGTATCCCCTTCGTCTCCCTGAAAACCAACCGCAAGGCGGGCATCCGCGCCATCACCCTGGACGAGGACGACCACCTGATTAACGTCATCCGCACAAACGGCGACGACGACATCGTGCTTGCCACGGCCTTTGGCTACGCCATCTGCTTTAACGAGAACGACGTGCGGTGCATGGGTCGTGACGCGGCGGGCGTTCGCGGTATTATGTTAACCGACGGGGACTATGTAGTCGGCGCGGAGAAGGCCGAGGAGGGCAAGACTCTGCTCACCGTGACCCAGAACGGCTACGGCAAGCGCACCGCTCTGACGGAGTACCTGCGCACCGGCCCCAACGGGGAAAAGCAGGCGCAAAGCCGGGGCGGCAAGGGTCTTAAGAACTACAACATCACCCCCAAGACCGGCAATGTGGCCGGCTGCCGTGTGGTGAGCGAGAGTGACGATGTTATGCTCATCGAAAACGGCGGCGTCATCATCCGCATTCCCGCGTCCTCTATCAACGTCTACAAGCGGGACGTTCAGGGCGTCATCGTCATGCGCATTGACGACGGCAATCAGGTGGTCTCTTTGGAGCGTGTCGAGAAGATGGACGAGGAAGAGACCGGAGAACAGGCATGAAAACCGTGACCCTGTACACTGACGGCGCCTGTTCCGGCAATCCCGGCCCCGGCGGCTGGGGCGCCATTCTGGAATACAACGGCGTGGAAAAGGAGCTTTCCGGCGGGGAAGACAGCACCACCAACAACCGCATGGAGCTGACGGCGGTGATCCGGGGATTGCAGGCGCTGAAAGAACCCTGCACCGTGGAGCTGTACAGCGACAGCAAGTACGTCATCGACGCGCTGGAGAAAGGCTGGGCGTGGGGCTGGAAAAAGCGCGGCTGGGTCAAATCCGACAAAAAGCCCGCCCTGAATTCCGACCTCTGGGAAATCCTGCTGACCCTGACGCAAGAGCACGACGTACATTACCACTGGGTCAAGGGACACGCGGAGAACCCGAAAAACAACCGCTGCGATGAGCTGGCAGTCAGCGAGTGGAAAAAGCGTAAATGAAAGATCATCGGGCGGCAAAATTGCCGCCCGATGTTACCATGGGAGGAAAATATGTTTTTATCCATCGGCAACGACATGGCTGTCCGGGACAGGAGCATCATCGGCATTTTTGATCTGGACAACACTTCCACCTCCAAGCGCACCCGGGAGTTTCTGAACCGGGCGGAGCGGGAGGGTGAGGTCATCCCCTGCGACGATCTGCCCAAGTCCTTCATCCTGACGGCGGAATACGGCTTTTCCCGGGTGCATCTGACGGCGCTCAACGCCGCAACGCTGGAAAAACGGTTAAAGTAAAGATTTTAACACGAAAAATGTGCATCTCCCACGGAGATGCACATTTTTTCCAACTTTTTTACTTGGTACCGAAAATCCGGTCGCCGGCGTCGCCCAGACCGGGGACAATGTAGGCGTGCTCGTTGAGCTTCTCGTCAACGGCGGCCAGGAAGATTTCCACGTCGGGGTGGGCTTCCTGAACGGCCTTGATGCCCTCGGGGCAGCCGATGATGTTCATCATGATGATGTTCCGGCAGCCGTGCTTTTTCAGAAAATCGATGGCCGCGACGGCGCTTCCGCCGGTGGCCAGCATGGGATCGACCACATAAACCACCCGGTTGGAGATGTCCTCCGGCAGCTTGCAGTAGTATTCCACGGGCTTGTGGGTCTCAGGGTCGCGGTACAGGCCGATGTGACCGATTTTTGCGGAGGGGATCAGTTCCACCATGTTGTCCACCATGCCGAGGCCGGCGCGAAGGACGGGGACGATGGCCAGCTTCTTGCCGGACAGCATCCGGCACTTGGCAGTGGCGACGGGGGTCTGCACCTCTACCTCCCGGGTGGGCAGGTTGCGGGTGGCCTCATAGCACATCAGACCGGCAATTTCGCCGACCAGCTCGCGGAATTCCTTAACGGAGGTCTTCTTGTTGCGCAGAATGGCCAGCTTATGCTGGATCAGGGGATGATCGAGGACGTGTACGTTTGCCATGATATTTCTCCTTCTATTTACAGGGTTGAATGAATCGGCCCCGGATTTATGAATTTTGCTGTTCCCGCTCGAGACGTTCCCGTTCCGCCTGACTCAGGCGCAGGTAGTTGGGGGTCAGAGCGGCGCCGTCGCCGGTTTCCCCGGCGGCTTCTTTTTGCGCGGCCAGAAGGGCGACGCCTGCGGCGCGCTGATGCATCCGGTGTTCCGGAGGCATAATGAGGTTGGGAATATCCCCGGAAAGGGTCTTGTAAGTAAGGACGCTGCCGTCCCCCACCAGAAACACAGGTTCCGTCAAGGGCGCAAGCTCCTGCTTCAGCTGCGCCAAGGCAATGGCGCGGTCTTCGGTGATCCTTTTGAAACTGCCGTGGTTGACATAAAACAGCGCATGATACACCTGACTCCGCCGGGCGTCCATTACGGGACACACGTAACCCTGATATTCGCCCAGGGAAAGCGCCATGGCTTCCAACGTGCTGACGCCGTAGCAGGGCACTTCCCTGCCCCACGCGAACCCTTTGGCGGCGGCGACGCCGATGCGCACGCCGGTAAAGGAGCCGGGGCCTGCGGCCACGGCCACCGCGTTTACGTCGTTAACAGTTTTGCCGCATTGATGCAGCAGATTTTCCGCCATGACCATCAGGGTCTGGCTGTGGGTCAGGCCGGTGTTCTGATAGCTTTCCGCCAGAAGCTTTCCGTCCTCCAGCAGCGCCGCGGAGGCGGCTTTCGCGCTGGTTTCAAAGGCTAAGATCAGCAAGAAAATCCCCTCCCGAAATGGTGATCCGCCGGGTGTTCTCTCCCAGAACGTCGATGGTGACGCTGACCGCGCCCTCCATGGCCTCGGTCACATTCTCACTCCACTCCACGGCGCACACGCCGCCCCGGTCGAGATAGTCCTCCCAGCCGATGTCGAACAGGTCGTCGGCGGAG
>ERZ773241.1149-NODE-1149-length-26505-cov-15.287448_pt1 | contig 26505 bp, 20 predicted proteins | sample MGYA00580989_ERZ773241 | MGnify/ENA primary metagenome ERZ773241 (study PRJEB29015, sample SAMEA2737804) | human gut metagenome | biome: human gut; feature: human-associated habitat; material: faeces | place: China | collected 2012 ... | reverse complement strand
TGTCAACGGCCATCTGACAAAAGATGTAGACACTTTCTACACCAACAGCGAGGGCGTCTTGACGCTGCCTGAAAAATTGCCGCTGGGTAAATATCGCATTGTGGAGATCACCGGCCCCAACGGCTTCTACAACGAATGGAAGGATACTGCAGGCTACGAAAACGGGATTCTGGCCGATGATGCAGATGGCAGTTTCTATGTGGACTTTACCATCACTACCGACCGCATTTATCAGGCGACCGGCGACAAAAACGAGAACGGCATGGATACGCTGGTGATTGGTGAGAAGTATTCCAACCACGAAACCATCGGCAAGCTGACCATCAGCAAGACCGGCGAGGTGCTGACCGGCTGGCAGTCTGCGCCGGACGGCATTGACCCGTGGATGACAGGCGAAGCAGAAAGCGGCAACTTCGTGTATGAAACCCGCCCGCTGGCCGGTGCCGAGTACACCATCACGGCAGCCGAGGACATCTACACGCAGGATCGTCAGCTGGATAACTACGGCAACCGCACGCTCTGGTACGCCAAGGGCGATGTGGTGGCAGTGGTAACCACAGGCGACGGCACCGCCGATACTGCCGTCTTTGCCCCTGCACGCACGGCGGCGACCTATGATTTCCTGTCCGTCATTCACGATGGAACCATCGGCGAGGTCAGCGTGACCCTGCCGCTGGGCAGCTATCACATTGCGGAAACGAAACCGCCGTATGGCTATGCAGGCACGGACGCCGCCTTTGATGTCACCCTTGCGTGGGACAACCAAACACAGGAAATTGTTGCGGCTGACGCTGTCGAATTCCATAACGAGCGCGAAAAGGCAAAGGTCGGCATCTACAAAACCGATCTGGAAAGTGGCAAATACCTTGCAGGGGCGGTGTTCAACCTGTACACCGCCGATGACATTTACGATGCGGACGGCAGCCTTGTCCTTGCCGCCGGTGAGCTGGTAGCCACCAGCCCCGAAACCAATGCTGACGGCACCACCTACTTCGATTGCGATATTCCCATCCGCGGTGAACAGTACGGCAGCAGCACCCACAAGGATGTCGCCACCAACAGCGGCAAATACATCGCCAAAGAAATCCGCGCCCCGCTGGGCTACTATGTCAATGAAGAACCCATGGAAGTCACCTTTACCTACGACGGGCAGGCTGTGCAGGTTTTGGAGAGCACCTGCACCGACAAACCCACCGAAATGTGGGTGAGCAAGCGCGATTTGACCAACGACGAGGAACTGCCCGGTGCTACTTTGACCATTAAAGACGCTGACGGCAACATCGTAGAAAGCTGGGTATCCACCGACACGCCCCACCGCGTGACGGGGCTGCACTTGGGCGATGCCTACACCCTGACCGAAACCCGCCCCGCCGATGGCTACGCGCTGGCGGATGAAATTACCTTCCGTCTGCTGCAAAAGGTGGACGAGGACGGCAGCAACCTGCAGGAAGCCGAGGCCTACTATTTGACCAAGAAGTCCTTGCTGTTCTGGACGTGGGATGATTGGAAACTGCTGGATGATGCAACCGTGATTATGCGCGATGACACCATCAAGGTGGAAATCTCCAAGAAAGACATGACCACAATGGAGGAGTTGCCCGGCGCGGAACTTACCATTACCGACAAGGACGGCAAGGAAATTGACCGCTGGGTATCCACCGACAAACCGCACTATATCGAAAAACTGCCTGCCGGAGAGTACACCCTGACCGAAGTGAAAGCCCCGGACGGATACGCTTTTGCCGAAAGCGTACCGTTTACGGTGCTGCCTACCGGCGAGGTGCAGCAGTTTGAAATGCTGGACGATGTAATCAAGGTAGAACTATCCAAAAAGGATCTGACCACGATGGAGGAGTTGCCCGGCGCAGAGTTGACCATTACCGACAAAGACGGCAAGGAAATTGACCGCTGGGTATCCACCGACAAACCGCATTACATCGAAAAGCTGCCCGCAGGTGATTACACGCTGACCGAAATGAAAGCCCCTGACGGTTATGCTTTTGCCGAGAGTGTACCGTTTACGGTTCTGCCCACCGGTGAGGTGCAGAAGTTTGAGATGCAGGACGATGTTATTAAGGTGGAAATTTCCAAGGTAGACATCACCACAAACAAAGAACTGCCGGGTGCCGAGCTGATTATTACCAACAAGGGCGGCAAGGTAGTAGAACATTGGACGTCCACCGACAAGCCGCACTATATCGAAAAACTCCCTGCCGGTGACTATACGCTGACCGAAGTGAAAGCCCCGGACGGCTATGCCTTTGCCGAAAGCGTACCGTTTACCGCGTTGCCCACCGGTGAGGTGCAGCAGTTCGAGATGTTGGACGATGTCATTAAGGTAGAAATCTCCAAGAAGGACCTGACCACAATGGAAGAACTGCCCGGTGCTGAGCTGACCCTTACCGACAAGGGCGGCACGGTAGTGGAACATTGGACATCCACCGACAAGCCGCACTATATCGAAAAGCTCCCCGCCGGTGACTACACGCTGACCGAGGTGAAAGCCCCGGATGGATATGCCTTTGCCGAAAGCGTACCGTTTACGGTGCTGCCCACCGGCGAGGTGCAGCGGTTTGAGATGCTGGATGATGTCATCAAGGTGGAGATTTCCAAGGTGGACATCACCACAAACAAAGAGCTGCCGGGTGCCGAGCTGATTATCACCAACAAGGACGGCAAGGTAGTGGAACATTGGACCTCTACCGACAAGCCGCACTATATCGAAAAGCTCCCTGCCGGTGAGTACACCCTGACCGAAATCACCGCCCCCAACGGGTACGAAATTGCAGAGGATATTCCCTTTACCGTGCTTCCCACCGGCGAGGTACAGCGCGTGGTTATGAAGGATGCCCCCATCCCCGAACAGCCCGTGCAACCGACACCGCCGACTACCCCGACCCCCACACCGCTGATTCCCCAGACAGGCGATACTTTCCCGCTGGGACTGCTTCTGGCGCTGGCAGGTCTTTCCTTGGCAGGGTTGGCGGCATTGATTTTCAAGTGTGTCCACTGCAAAGCCGTTGCCCAAAAGGACGACGATGAAACCGAATAAGGAACACAAAAATGAACCATCCAACCACTATGGGTGACCCGCGAGGACCACCCGTTTTTTATGAGGAAATCGAATGAAGCATATTCTGACTTGCAGCTTTGGCAAAGACAGCATCGCCACGGCGCTGCTTGCCTTGCAGCACGGCGAACCGCTGGATGAACTGGTTTATTCCGAGGTGATGTTCAGCGATACCGTATCGGGAGAACTGCCGGAGCATAAGCGGTTCATCTATGAAACAGCAATCCCGTATTTTGAAAAGCGCGGCATTCCCACAAGGGTCCTGCGCGGGCAAAAGACATATTTGGACTGCTTTTACCACATCGTAAGCCGCGGTAATGCCGAGGGAAAGCTGGCGTCCTTTCCGCTGACCGGACGCTGCAGTATACAAAGGGACTGCAAACTGCCGCCCATACGCACCTACCAGAAAACGCTGCCGCAGGACACGGTTTACTATCTGGGGATTGCCGCCGATGAACCGATACGACTGGCACGACTTAAGACAAACCAAATCTCCCTGTTGGCAAAGTACAACCTGACCGAGAAAGACGCGTGGGCGATGTGCCAAGCCGAAGGGCTGCTGTCCCCGCTATATGCGTTCACAGGGCGCGGCGGCTGCTGGTTTTGTCCCAATGCGTCCATGCGGGAACTTCGGCACCTGTACAATGCCCACCCCGATTTGTGGCAGCTGCTGCTGGAATTGCAGGATGCCCCCAATAAGGCAACAGAACGGTTCAACCGCAGTTATACGCTGCACGATTTAGATTTACGGTTCTGTCTGGAGGGAGAACAGCTGAGCTTTTTTACATATGGGGAGCGTTGAGCAGACGATGAAGAACTTTCTATATTCGCTTTTTATTGGGCTGTTCGGTATTGCAGCTCTCACGAGCATCGCATTCCTGTTGATGTATGCCGCACAGTCTAAACAACAGGCGCACCTTTACAGCGACCTTGCCGCCGTAAGGAAACAGGACACACAACAGGAAACGGCTTCGGAACCAGAGAAACAGGCATCATACCAAAACTTATATTGGGAAAACACAGATATGGTCGGCTGGATTCTTATCGAGGACACCAACATTGACTATCCCGTGATGCAGACACCGACAGACCCCACCTATTACCTGAAGCACGACTTTGAAAAGAACTACACCGACTACGGCTGCCCCTTTATGCAGGCAGACTGCGATGCGCTTGCCCCGTCCGATAACCTGATCCTCTACGGCCACAACATGAAGGACGGCTCGATGTTCGCAGATCTTGCCAAGTACCGCAGCAAGGATTTCTGGCAATCACACAAAACCGTCTGGTTCGATACCGCGCTGGGCAGCTGTGCCTATGAAATTTTTGCCGTGATCCACACGACCGTGCAGGCAGATACCGCCGATGCGTTCCCGTTCTATCGGTTTGTGGACGCAGCAACCCCGGAAGAATTTGCCGATTATGTGTCGGCCTGCCAAGCGCGGGCGCTGTACGATACAGGCATTTCAGCTAAGTACGGCGACAAGCTGCTCACGCTTTCCACCTGCGACAACATTACCGATAACGGCAGATTGCTTGTAATTGCCAAAAAAACGAAACAGAATAGAGGAAACAAAAATCCATGAAAACATCAAAGGAACCCCAGCGCGCATGGTTGTATGCGCGCGTCCCCGGCAACTACATAGAAACGAAAAACACCCTGAATGTTTTGATGCTGCAGGCACAGCGTGATGGTGCCGAAGTGGTTGGCTGGGGATATGACATTCACCACGGCTGGCTGCGCCGCCCTGCTTACCGCAGGATGATGCGCGAGGCAAAGGCAGGACATATCGAGAGAATTTATATCTGCCGTATGAGCCAGATCAGTGGTCAGGAACGGCATCTGATTTCCTTTTTCAGGCGGCTGATGCGGTACAAGGTCAATGTCATTGCAACCGAGTATGCCCTGAATCTGAAGGTGCCTGCCTACCATATGGGCACGATAATTGATGAAATCTGCGCCCGCAAAGGGTGGGAGCGACCTTGGTTTGTTTCATAAAGCTCGGAACGGCATTGCGTTAGCAACGCCGTGGCAAGCACGTCAAAATGATAGCTTGCTATCATTCCGACCCCTTGTTAGGGGCTGCCACCCCTAAGACCCCCTCGCGCTTGCAAAAATCCAAAGGAGAGCAGCGAAATGCAAACAAGAAACAAATCCTTCCTGCTTCGGTTGACGGAGCAGGAATATGCCACGCTGAAAAGAAAAAGTGAACTGGCAGGTCTGAAGATGAATCCTTTCTTGGTTTCACTTATCAACGGCCGCGAGATTCACCCCCGCACACCGGACAGCTGCAAGGCGCTGGCAAGGCAGGTGGCGGCGGTCGGCAACAACCTGAACCAGTTAGCGCGCATAGCCAACTTCAACGGCAAGGCGGAGGATGCTTATCTGCAGGAAGCGCAGCAGATCATGACTCGAATCTGGCTGCTTATGAAGGAGCAGTTATAATGGCGACAACAAAAATCCTGCCGGTGCGCAAGCGCCTGAAAGACTGCCTGGACTATGCTGCCAACCCGAAAAAGACCGAGATCTTTCGCGGGGATGCGCTCGACCGGCTGATGCACTACACCCAAAACGAGGACAAGACGGAACACCAGCTCTATGTCACAGGCTTTAACTGCGACCCGCAAAATGCCTGCCTGATTATGGAGGCAACCAAACGCCGCTGGCATAAAGACATCGGACACGGCAATGTCGGCTACCATATTATTCAGAGCTTTAAGCCCGGCGAAGCCAGCCCGGACCAAGTGCATCAAATCGGCTGCGAATTAGCCAGACGCTGTCTGGCAGATCGGTTTGAGTGTACGGTGTCCACCCATCTGGACAAGGGGCATCTGCATAACCATATTGTGGTCAATTCGGTTTCCTTTATGGACGGCAAAATGTTCCGCAACGATTTCAAAACCTACTATCAGGGCATACGGCAAATTTCCGATGACCTGTGCCGGCAAAATCAGCTGTCGGTCATAGAAACAGACGGACGCGGCATCTCCTACGGAGAATGGCGCAACCGCCGCGAGGGCAAGCCGACACTGCGCGGTATGGTCAAAGCCGATGTGGAAATGGCGCTTGCCGAAAGCACCGACTTTGACGATTTTGTCTGCAGGCTGCAAAAGATGGGCTATGAGGTCAAGTACGGTCCCCGCGTCAAGCACATGGCAGTTCGGCACCAAGACAGCAAAAGGTTTGTGCGGCTGGACGGTGTTGCGCCGCAGTTTTCCGAGGCGGAATTGAGAGCGTTTTTCACGCAACTGAAAAAACTTCCGCCAGAAATGCAGCAGGAATATCAGGCAGAAAACCAGCCTGTGCAGCAAAGCTGGCAGAAAGAACCGGAACTTCCGGTCGTGCGCCGCGTGCGCTGCCGCAGCAGACTGAACCGTCCGTATAAAAAGGTAGGCGGCATTATGGCTTGCTACTACCATTACTGCGCCTTGCTGCGCAGAAACTACCGCGGCAGAAGTGGACGGCGCTGCTACTATCTGCTGCGCGAGGATTTCAGCAAATTCAACCGCTATCGGCGGCAATGCGATTTGCTGTGGGAGCAGAAAATCGAATCCACCGAGGAACTGCGGACCTACAAGGCAAGGCTGACCCACGAACTGGAGGTGCTTACCCAAAAACGCAAATACCTGTATAACCACAAGGAAGTCCTGACGCCGGATGTCCGCAACAGGCGGCTGGAGGAACTGTCTGCCCGGATGCGAACCGTGCGCAGGGAGCTGAACACCTGCACAGACATTGAAACCGATGCTGCCGCTTTGCTGCTGAAATGGCAGGAAGTGCGGCAGGCTGAAAAAGAAGAACGCGAGGTGAACGAAAATGAACAACGGCGGAGAAGCCGCTGACCAGATGGTGCGGGAAGCACTGCAATTTTCTGAGGTTGCTATCAAGCTGACAGCGCTGGGCTTTAAGAACTCGCTGGCGATTGCGCTTGCCTACGCCAAGGAAAACCCCAAGGTGCGCGGCAAGACAAGTCTTGACCGCCTACTGCGCGAGGGCAAGGAGATGAAGATCATCCCCTTGCAGACCAAGGATCTTGCTCAATTCAAGGCGTATGCCAAACAGTACGGTGTGCTGTTTGCGTCCATTAAGGACAAGGGCGCACAGGGCGAGAAAATCGACATTATGTTTAAGGCAGAAGATGTATCCAAGCTCAACCGCATTTATGAGCAGCTTGGATATACCGTACCCAAGAAGATTTCGGCTGACCGAAAAAACGCAGAAACCCGCCGCCAGACGCCCGATCCGATGCTGACGCGCGGGAAGACGATGGAGGATATTGACCCCCGCCCCTCGTTCAAGACGGTGGCGGCACAGCTGCGCAAGGCAGCAGCCCGCAGTGCAGAGCGCGCGGTCGATGCGACCCGAAAGGAGGAACGCTAAATGTATGAGCGTATGAACATTGAGGATTGGAAAGCCAAAAAGAAGAACGACCGCGATGCCGTGCTGGCCGACCAAAAGCAGGCGTTGCAGGAGGTTTTGCAGGACGGCACGCATCTGACCGCCTACCTGCTGGGACGCGGCAGATTGGGCAGCGGGATAACCTCCGGCAATGCCGCACTGGTGCTGAAAGCCTGCCCGCAGGCGACTGCCGTGATGTCCTTTGACGGATGGAACCAATTTGGGCGCAGGGTCAGCAAGGGTGCCGTTGGCATTTCGCAGTTGGTGCGGTCCGGCGGCTATTTTACGGTGGGCAAGGTGTATGACCGTTCCGCGACCTACGGCAACAAGCCATGCCCGACGGTAGAGCTGCAGGGCGACCAGCTTGGCAAAGCCATTGCGGTATTGACCGCCTTGTCACCGGTGGATGTGCAGTTTGATGATAAGCAACCCACAGGTTTTCTTGCTGACGAAAATCTCATTCTCTATCCAAGCGGTGCAAGTGATGAAGAAGTCCTTGCGCGTCTGCCCGCGGATATTGTTCTTGCCACGGCAGCACAGTGCTATGCAGAGGTCGGTAATGAAGAATACCTGCACCAAATGGCGTTGGCTGTGTCTGTTGAAGTTTGTGGTCGGCTCGGCATTTCACCGCCCGCCGATGCCGCCGACAGGCTGAACGGCTTGCGGGCGCATATCCCTGCCGGGGAGGAGCGCCGCGCGTTGGAGGAGGTGCGCGAGATGGCCAAGGTGTTTGGCGATACCGTCTGCAAGGAATTGGACTTGCAGCGCCCGCGCAGTGATTTGCAGCGCGCAGAGGAACGCTGACCGCCATGCGCCCGAATAAGGATCGGCAGAACCTCTGGCTCTGGGCTGCCTTGCTGCTGCCGCTGCTCTGGCTGGCGGCAGGGTTGGCGCAAATCACCGAACAGGCGCACGGGCTGTCCGCCTTGGCGGCAGGGCTTACCGCGCTGTTGAACGACCCGCTGAGCCTGCGTTGGTGCAGCAGCACCCCGAAATTTCTGCTGGCGGTCTTGGTGCTGTACCCGCTGGGGGTGTATTGCTATCTACTCGATCAGGCGGACCGCCGCCCCGGCGAGGAACACGGCTCTGCCCATTGGGGCAATGCCAGTGAATTGAACGAACGCTACCGCAACCGCAAGGACCCGTGGCAGGAAATCATTCTTTCCCAGAATATCCGCCTCAGCAATGATTCCTACCAACACCAGCGGAATCTGCACGTTGTTGTGATCGGCGGTTCCGGCAGCGGTAAGACCCGCTTCTTTGTAAAGCCGAATGCCCTGCAATGCAGCGGCTCCTACTTCTTTTTGGACCCCAAGGGGGAGCTGACCTATTCCCTCGGCGGTGCTATGGAGGAAAACGGCGTCACCGTAACGGTCATTGACTTTGTGCATTTCCGCGGACATTACAATCCGGTAGCGTACCTGAAAACCGATGAGGACGCTATGAAGCTGGCTTATGCGCTGGTGTTCAACACCAAAAAGAACCCGGCAGCCTCCGGCGGCGAAAACGAGTTCTGGGACAAGAGCGCTGTTATGTTTCTGGCATCGCTGATTTTGTATATCCTGTACGAATCCCCGCTGTATGAGCGCAACCTCAACACGATGATGGATATGATTCTGGAATGCAAGGTCAGTGAGGACAGCTATGACGAAAACCGTATGGATATTCTGTTCGGTGAACTGGAGCAGCGCGATCCGCATCACCCGGCTGTGCTGCAATACCGTTCGTTCAAGCTCGGCAGCGCGAAAACCCTGTCCAGCATTATGGTCACGGCGGTATCCAATCTGCATATGCTGCAATCGGCGGCGTTTGCCGAGATGATTGCCACCGATGAAATGTTTCTGCCGAAGTTGGGCGTGGAGAAACGCGCTATCTTCTGCGTCATCCCCGACAATGACGATACCTTTAACTTTATGGTTTCGATTCTGTACACCCAACTGTTTGACCAGCTGTTTCGCCTTGCGGATTCCACGCCGGAATTTCACGGCACACTGCCGGTTCATGTACGCCTGATGATGGACGAGTTCGCCAATGTCGCAACGCCGGAAAACTTTGTAAAGATCCTTGCCGTTGCGCGCAGCCGCAACATAAGCTGCGATATCATTCTGCAAAATATTTCCCAGATCAAAAGCAAATACAAGGACGACTGGGAAACGATCATCGGCAACTGCGACAGCCTTGTTTACCTTGGCGGCAACGATTACAGCACCTTTGAGTACATTTCAAAGTTGTTGGGCAAACAGACCATCCGCACCAAGGGGCAGAGCATCGGCAAGGGCAGCCACGGGTCGTCCAGCGACAGCTATCAGGTCACGGGGCGCGAGCTGATGACCCCGGACGAGGTGCGCCGCATGAAACGCAGCGACTGCCTTGTGATGATCAGCGGCGAGGCACCGGTGAGGGACAAGAAATACAACCTTTTTGACCACCCGAACCTGAAATACACACCCGACTACCGCAGTCCGCGGGGGCTGCTGCATCGGGCTGCAACCCCCATCCCCGCACCGGAGGGCTACACGATGCCTCCGGATTATATGGCGCAGGCCGGCACCGTATCGCTCGCTTATGTGGCGGAGCTGACCTGCCCCGAAATTACCGAAGATTTATATGATGAATTACAAGAATGGGAGGAATCTCTATTATGAAAATCAAAAAACCTGTATCTGCACCGGAAACTCAGCGCAAAATCAAGCGCAGCTACCTGACGGTTGCTACGGTTGCCGCCGCCGTAATCGTGATGGCTTTGCCTGTGTATGCGGACGACCCGCTGGCAACCATCAATGCACTCAGCGATTTTGTGTTCAGCGCCATCAAGGCGATTGGTGCCATTCTGCTGGGCTTCGGCATTGTGCAGATCGGTCTTGCCCTCAAAAGCCACGATGCCGGGCAGCGTGCGCAGGGCTTCATGACCTTTTTCGGCGGTGTGGTTATCTACTTTGCCAAGGATATTCTGGATATGATTCTGTAAGAAGAAGCACTACGATCATTATACTTGATTATTTTCCCGGAAAATGCTATATTATATTGAGCAAGATTCCAATACTTTCAGTCAGTATAATGAGGTGATGAGTGTGGCATTGGTGACAAATGAGCAGGTAATTAAAGCCCTCCGAAATTACAATCCTTGGTGGAGAAATCCAAGCGCTGCGAAAGAAGAAGATCGACCACAGCATCGTGTTGCCTATCATGAAACACTGCGAATTATGCAGCATAAGACGATTCGGCGTTTTGCTGTTCTTTCCGGCGCACGTCGCGTAGGTAAAACGACCATTCTTTATCAAATCATCAATCACCTGATTGATAACGGTGTGAATCCGCGAAATATCTTTTATGCAACCTTTGATAACCCCGTACTGAAAATGGCGGGAGTTGATATGGTTTTATCTGCTTACGATTCCATGTACCCGGTAGAGGGTGTGCGATATGTTTTCTTTGACGAAATTCAGTACACCGAAAATTGGGAACTCTGGATGAAAGTGATTTATGACAGTCGTAAAGACATTCGGCTGGCGGCCACAGGTTCGGCAAGCCCTATTATTGAGGATGCGTCAACCGATAGTGGAACAGGTCGTTGGACAGTCATTAAAATTCCTACGCTTTCCTTTTATGAATACTGCCAGCTTTTGCAGTTGGATGATATGCCGTTACTGCCGGACCACTTAAAAATCACAGATATACCTAAAATGGAAAATGCCGAGGTCGCGGATTTGATGGCGCGCTTTGAACCGTTAGTTAAGCATTTCAACCGCTATCTTACCATCGGCGGATTTCCGGAACTGGCGCTGTCCGATGATGATCTTTATGCGCAGCGTATGCTGCGTGAGGATGTTGTGGATAAGGTAATAAAGCGCGATGTGCTTACCTTGTTCAAAGTTCGCAGTCCACTGTTGATGGAAAAGCTATTCCTATACTTGTGCATGAATTCAACAGAAATCTTTAGTGCTACGACTGCGGCTAAAGAGTTAGATAATATATCCCCGAACACCATTGAATCCTATGTGGATGCCCTTGTAAAATCCAACTTGATTTATATGGCATATCCAATCGCTGTCGGAAGCAAGTCGGTTCTGAAAGGGCGGCCTAAGATTTATATAGCGGATGCCGCCATTCGCAATGCGGTTCTGATGGTAGACGACGTTCTGTCCGATGAGCGTGAGTTGGGGCTTTTAATTGAAACCACTGTATATAAGCATCTGGTATCGTTTTATCAAGGGACAGGCGCACAGCTTGGCTATTATCGAAAGGCAAAAGAAAATCAAAAAGAGGTCGATGCCGTAATTGAACTCCCGCAGCAAAAAATTCTGTGCGAAGTCAAATACAAAAACAATTCGCATATACCGCAGACGGATGGCATTGTAGAATTGTGCAACGATCCTAAAGCTGGCATTACAGATGCCTTTGTCATCACGAAGCAGCTGGAGGACTTTGGCGTGACGCGCCATGAAACTTCTCCTAAAATCTATCGAATTCCTGCTATTGCATTTTTGTACCTTATTGGCAAGGAAGAATCCGATGGAATGAGTGGCAGACTTTAAACCCTGCATTTCCCGTTTTTCCCCCAACCGCATAATGTGTGACGGTGGAAAAAACACAGCGACCGTTTTGCTTTTCAGCAAGGCGGTCATTTCTTTTATCCGAAAGAAGGTGAAACCTTGAATCAAAACTGGATCGTAGAAAACCTGAACAATGCCTTTTCCACTTGGAACGGCAAATTAACAGAGCTTTGGGGGCTGGTGACTACCAGCCCCCAAACTTTTAAGGGTGGCGCAGTATGGGGCGTGATGCAAAGCCTGCACAATGCGATGATCGGCATAGGCTATGCGCTGATCGTGCTGTTCTTTGCCATATCGCTGTTCAAAAACACTGCCAACTTCCATGAACTCAAACGCCCGGAGGCTGCTGTGCATTACCTTATTCGCTTTGTGGCAGCCAAAACCTTGGTGGGTTACGGCATGGACATCATGCTCAATATCTTTTCCGTCTGCAACGGCATTGTTTCCGATATGGCTGCCGGTATGGGCGGCATCTCACAGGCGATGGTCGCACTGCCCGGTGAGGTGCAGTCTGCCATTGAAAATGTCGGCTTCTTAGCCAGCATCCCTTTGTGGCTCGTCACGATTCTGGGCAGTCTGTTCATCACAGTGCTGTCGTTCGTGATGATTCTCACCGTGTACGGGCGGTTCTTTCGCCTGTATATGTACACGGCGCTGGCTCCCTTGCCCCTGGCGAGCTTTGCCGGGGAAAGCACACAGTCGGTCGGCATTTCCTTTATTAAGAGCTATGTCGGCGTCTGCTTGGAGGGTGCTGTCATCGTGCTGGCGTGTGTCATCTACGCCGCTTTTGTCAGCACGCCCACAGTTTCAGGCGGCGAGGCAACCACAATGGTGTGGAGTTATCTGACCGAAATTATCTTCAATATGCTTGTGCTGGTCGGGCTGATCAAAGGCTCTGACCGTATTATTCACGAAATGATGGGGTTGTAAAAGTATGCAGATACCGATCAATAAAGACATTCGGCGCTACCAAGAGGAAATCTTTATGGGGCTGACCCTGCGCCAGTTACTTTGTTCCGGCATCGCCATTGGGTTGGCGGTGCTGATTTATTTATGGGCAAAACCGCTGTTGGGGCAGGAAACCGCCAGCTGGCTGTGTATCCTTGCCGCGGCACCCATTGCCGCCGCGGGATTTTTAAGCTATGACGGGCTGCCGTTTGAAAAGTTTGTTATCATCGTGTTGGAAAGCACGATTCTGTGCAGCGGTTGGCGGGTATGGAAAACCGAACTGCACCCCAAACATAAGAGTAAAGGCAAGGTGAAGAAGATTGCGTTTAAGTGAGTATGCGTCCACCCAAAGAACCTACGGCAGCCGCAAGGTGCCGCGCAGTGTGCAGCAGAGCATCCCCATCGACCAAATTTACGAGGACGGGACATGGCGCTGCGGCAATGTGTACAGCCAGATGTGGTCCATGCCGGACATCAACTTTACAATGAGCGATGAGGACAATAAAGCAAAAATCCTTAACCTGCTCGGCAAGGTGTATATGGGTGTGCCTTCTGACTGCTGGCTAAAAATCTGCATTGTGAGCCAGCGTATGGACGAGAAGTCCTTCCGCGAAAATGTTTTGCTGCACCGCAACCTTGACGGCTTGGATAAGTGGCGTGTAGAACGCAACCGCCGAATCCGACAATGCGTCCAAGACGCGGGCAATGTGGTGCAGCACAAGTATCTGATTCTATCCACCAACAAACAGAACGTTAACGATGCCCGCAGCCGTCTGCGGCAGGTGCAGGGCAACCTTCTGGCGGAGCTTTCCAATCTGGGCTGTACAATCAAACCTATGACAAACAATGAACGATTGGAGGTGCTGCACAACTTTTTTCGCCGCGGCGAGGAAGGGCGCTTTCAGTTCAGCTTTGATGACTACGGAAAATTGGGCAACGATTTCCGCAACACGATTGCACCCGATGCGATGCGTTGTACCACCCAATATGCGAAGATTGACGACGGATTTGCCAAGGCGATGACGATTGCGCAGTATCCGCAGCAGCTGAGCGATAATTTTGTGGCGACGCTGCTCCAACAGGTGCCGTACATCGTTCTCAGCATTGATATTACACCGGTAGAAACCGAGGATGCAATGCGGGAAATCGAGGCTTCTCAAATGAAGATTGACTCCGAAAAGTACCGTGCAAACCGACGCAACGTAGAAAATCTCGACTTTATGGCAACCATCTCCCCGCGCAACCAGCAGCAGGAAAAATACACCGCTGAAATCCGCAATGCCATCTGTGAGGGCGACCAACAGGTATTTATGGTGCTTTTGAGTGTGGCGTTCTTTGCCGACACGCCGGACGAATTGCGGCAGGAAACCGACGCACTGCAATCGGCAGCTGCCAATTTCAACTGCCGCTTTACCGAGATGCGCTTTCAGCAGGAGAACTGCTTTAACACAGCCATGCCCTATGGGCTGCGACGTGTCGAGAGCAGCCACATGATGCTGACCCGCAGCGTCACGGCGCTGGTGCCGTTTGTAGCGCAGGAAATTCAGGACCCTTATGGGATTTTTTATGGCAAGAACGCCATTACCGGCAACCTGATTGTCGGAGACCGCAGAAAGCGCGTAAATGGCAATGCCATGGTCATTGCAACATCGGGCAGCGGCAAATCTATGAACGTAAAAATGGAGATTATAATGGAGTTTCTGCGCTGGCCTAACGCGCGGTTTATTCTTGTAGATCCCGAAAACGAGTATGCTCCGCTTGTAAAAGCGCTGGGCGGCGAGGTAATCAAGCTGTCTGTTGACAGCAAGACGCACTTTAATCCGCTGGATTTCCAGTATGACGAACAGGAGGCTGTCCCGCCCGATGTGGCGAAGGTGGATTTTATCCTGACGCTGCTGGATAAGATTATCGGAGAAAACGGTCATCTTCAGCCGGAGGATCGAAGTCTGATTGGTCAGAGCTTAAAAAGAATCTATGCTCCACTTGTGGCTTCCGGCTATACAGCCGAATGCCCAACGCTGAAGGATTTGTACGCAGACCTTGACCGCTGTAAGAACACCCGCGCAAGGCAACTGGCCCTGATGCTGGATATTTTTGCCAACGGGAGCTTGCAGGTCTTTGCACACAAAACCAATGTGGATATGAACAACCGTCTGATCTGCTTTAATATACAAAGCTTGGGCACACAGCTGCGGTCCATTGCAATGACCTCGTTACTGGAATTTATCAATATGCGCGTGATGGCTAACTGCTATATGGATTCCTCTGCGGCAACGTGGGTTTACTTTGATGAAATTCATGTATTGCTGAAGGATTCTATGAGCGCAGATTTTCTGAACTCGACATGGAAGCGATTCCGCAAATATAACGCCTATGCCACCGGCATTACGCAGGACATTCAGGATTATCTGGCAAACCCGATAGCAAATGCGCTGCTTTCCAACAGTGAGTTTGTCATTATGCTGCGGCAAACTAAGAGTCTGGACGCCTTGGAACGCCTGTACGGGTTATCCAACCCACAGCTCGAATTTCTGCGCAACGCCAGCGAGGGACACGGCATCATCAAGATGGGCAACAGCATGATACCATTCTCCAATCTGGAACCCAAGGATAGTGATGTCTATCAGCTCATCACAACGAAACCGGGAGAAAGGAAGAAACAAGAATGATTTTGCATAAAGAAAAGGCAGGCCGAAGCCCGCCTTAGAGTTCATGGCAGTTTAGTGTTGCCAGATAGCGTGGAGAACAGGGCAACTCCGAGAAACATCTGACTGTGACGCAGTTCAAGGTGGAACGGGAACAGGATCGGCTGGAGCAACTATCATTAGCAGGCGTCATGGTCAAGGGTAGAGCACAAATATAATGCATATTTTCTTCGGGCAAAAGCGCAGGCCATGACTCATGGATTTTTCTGAATCTTTTAAAGCGTTTCGCCGTTTGTTTCGATGATCTTTTTGTATGCCCAGGCAGAATCTTTAACGATGCGCTGCCCGGTCTTGTAATCTACAAAAATCAGTCCAAAACGCGGGTCATAGCCTTCTGCCCACTCGAAGTTGTCCATCAGCGACCAGTGCTGATAACCGAGCACCGGATATCCCTCTGCAACGGCACGCTTTAAGCTACCCAGATAACGGCAAATAAAATCAGCGCGCTGCGGATCGTGCACTCCGCCGTCCTGGCAAATAAAATCATTGTCGGCCATGCCGTTTTCCGTGATCATGATCGGCAGCTTGTAGCGTTCGTAAACGAAACGCACCGTCCAGTACATGACCCGCTCATCCACAACCCAGCCGATCGAGGTGCGCGGCAGGCCGGTCAGCTTTGCCTTTTTATCGCCGCCCCAGTCCGAATAATTATAAGGCGTGTAGATATTCAGCCCCACAAAATCGAGTGGCTGTGCAATCTTTTTCATGTCTTTTTCTTTGCTGGAATAAACACCGTAGGCGCGCACCGGACGACCGGCAAGCATCGGATCCATCCACCAGCGGTTGCCCATCAGACCCATGCCGGTTTCCATGCTCATTATGCGTGCCTGTTCGATTTTTTCTTCCGACTCATTTTCAGGTACAAAGCAGCCCGTCGCCATAGAGATACCAATCTTCGGCGGAAGCTTGGCATACTTGCGAATTGTTTGGACTGCCTGTGCATGTGCCAGCATACAGTTGCGTGTCAGCTGGGAAAGCGCCAGATAATCATGTTTAAACGGCGCGTGTACCCCTTGCATATAACCGTTCATAATAAAGCACTGTGGCTCATTCATCGGCATCCACCAAGAAATGCGGTCCGAAAATGCATCGACAAGCACTTTCGTGTACGCGCGAAAAAGCGGGATGATCTTTTCCGACAGCCAGCCGCCTTTTTTGTAGACCCAAAGCGGCATATCCCAGTGATAGACCGTCAGCAGCGGTTCAATGCCGGCGGCTTTCAGCGCATCGATCAGATCGCTGTAAAAGCGCAGGCCGTTTTCATTGACTTTGCCCTCCTCAGGGATCACGCGCGACCAGCTGACCGAAAAGCGGTAAGACTTGAGCCCCAGCTGCTGCATCAGTGCCACATCTTCCTTCCAGTGGTGGTAATGGTCACTGGCAGTATGGCAGTTGTCGCCGTATTTAATATGTTTTGACTTGGCCACATCCCAAATGCTAGGGGTGCGGCCGCCTTCATTCCAGCCACCCTCCACCTGCGCGGCGGCCGTGGCAGCACCCCATAAAAAATTCTTCGGAAAAACCGTCTTTTCCATAATTACATTCCTTTCCCATTTATTCCGGTGTAAAGGAAAGCTGCGGTATTGCCTTAAGATTTTTGTTGCTCGCCGCGGTTGTGCGCACTCCAAAATGCCACAGCCTCGTCCAGCCAGCCCGCACAGCTTAGACCTTTGCCGAGCCCCACGCCGTGCCCAACACCGGGAAACAGCCGAAACATGTAGTCCACGCTGCACCGGCGCAGTGCTTGCACCAGCAGGCGGCTGTTTTGCACATCGACTTCATGGTCGGCATCCCCGCTCCAGACATACGTCGGCGGAAAGTCAGGGGTTATATGGTTTTCTACACTCGTCAGCTGCACCAGATCGGCCGACGGATGCGGTCCAAGCAGATTCTGCCGGCTTTGCTTGTGCCCGTAGGCACCCATCGTGACAACCGGATAACACAGCACCAGCACAGCGGGCTGCGGCAGACCATAGTGCGAGCAGCCCATTTCATGCGTGGCAAAGCTGGCAGCCAGATGACCTCCGGCCGATGAGCCCCACAAGGAATAATTATCCGCATCCAGATGCAAAGCATCGGCCTGCGCCAGAATTTCGTGAAGCGCGCGTGCCACATCCTGCTGCGGTGCAGGATAGCGTCCCTTTCTGCGGCAGCGGTAGTGCAGGACAAACGCCGAAATGCCGCGCCGGTTTAATTCGGCGGCAAACGTATGCCCTTCGTTTTCTTCGCTGACCAGCATATAGGCACCGCCGGGGCAAATGAGGGCAAATGGGTGTTTTTTGCCGTCGCGGAGTACATAAGCATCCAATTTGTAATGGTTGCCGAACCAAAAGGTGATGCCTGCCCGGTAAATTTCACGTAGAGTCAAAGCTGATGCCTCCATGTCAAAAACTATAAATATTTATGGTCTAAAATCTTTGCACGTTGCGCTTTGAAAAACCATCTCGAGTACACGTCCGGCCGAAGTGTTCAGCGCATCAGTGCGCAGCGTACCAGCTTTCAGTGCCCGGCGCAGCGCTTTTCGCACTCGGGCATTGCCTGGCATGATCAGGTCATTGCCAGCGTTGACTGCCTCGGCAGGCGAACACTGATCCGTGGCATTCCAGTCGCTCATTACAACGCCTTGAAAGCCCCACTCGCGGCGCAGCACGTCCGTACAAAGCTCACGAGCATTACACACATAGCGGTCGTTTACACGGTTGTAGCTGCTCATCACGCACCAGGGGCGCCCCTCGGCAACGGCAATGGCAAAGCCGCGCAGATAGATCTCGCGAAGGGCGCGCTGCGAAACATTGGCTGAAACACCGGTGCGGTTATCCTCCTGATTATTGCAGCAAAAATGTTTGACCGTAACGCCGACGCCGCCGCAGCTTTGCACGCCGCGAGTGATCGCGGCCGCCATTTTTCCAGTAAGTAACGGGTCCTCGGAATAATATTCAAAATTCCGCCCGCAAAGCGGATTGCGGTGGATGTTCATGCCGGGCGCAAGCCAAACCGAAACGCCGATTTCCAGCATCTCAGCGCCGATGGCGCGGCCGATCTCTTCCAAAAGATCGCAGTTCCAGCTTTGTGCGAGTACTGTTTCGCTGGGCCACGCCGTCATATAACAGTAAACAGCGCGACCTTTGCCGGGCTTTGCCTTCACGAAGCGTTCAAAGTGCTTGAGCCATCCCCAACGCCAGTCTTCGGGCAGACCGTCCGGGAAGCGCGGTGTGCCGTCCTTCATAACAACGCTCGACTGGTTCACATTGATCCCAGCCGGGCCGTCGGCCATGATAATATTCGGCACTCCCTTTTTGAGCAGCCCCGTACAGGTGCGCCCGCAGGCACCCATCACATTGTTGTAGCAGCGCACCGAATAACCGCCGCCGGTCACAAGATCTATTTTGTCCTGTGCCGTCATTTTTTGCAGCAGCGCCTGCACTTTCTCAGAAAAAGCTTCACCGTACGGCGCATATTCCTTTTGCGCCACAATCGGGCGGACCTGCTGCAGGATTTTTTCTTTTTCCACCGTCACACTGCCGCAGAACGTTTCGCCAAGAAAGAGCGCATACGGACCATCTTCCAAAATAAAAGCTGATCTTTCCTCGTCAAAACTTGCAATCTGCTGCCAAGAAAAGGACAGGGTCAGCGTTTCGCTTTCGCCGGGAGAAAGGCACTTCGTTTTGGCAAACGCGGCCAGGGTGCGCACCTCATGATCCAGTTTTCCGGCTGGCTTTTGCACAAACAGCAGCAGCACTTCTTTGCCGGCACAGGCACCGGTATTGGTGACAGTTACACGCACCTGCGTATTTTTCACCTTTATATCGTTGTAGGCAAAGGTCGTATAGCTCAGACCAAAGCCAAACGGAAAACGCGGACGGATATTTTTCTTATCAAACCAGCGGTAGCCGACATAGATTCCCTCACAGTATTCCTCGTTTTCCAGATTGCCGTTTCTATAGCTGAATGTGTTGGCGCTTGGGTAATCTTCATAGCGCACTGCCCATGTGTCGGTCAGCCTGCCACTCGGCGAAACTTGACCGGTCAGGATATCGGCCAAGGCGCTGCCGCCCTCCATGCCGCCCTGCCCGTAAAACAGCACCGCATCGATACGCACGCACTCGAGCGCCGAAAGGTCGAGTGCGCCGCCGCAGTTGAGCACCAAAATCAGTTTTTTGTAATGATCGGAAAGCCGTCTTAAACTTTCCTCTTCCGTGTCAGAAAGCAGATAGTCGCCTTTTTCCACGCGGCGGTCCTGCCCCTCGCCGGCCTGGCGGGAAAGCACATAGATTGCCGTGTCCGTCTTATCGGTCAGCTCATCCTCCAAAACAGGCGTGCAGGCCGGAAACGGCATCGGCTTTTCGTGGATCACATCAAACATTTTCATTGTCTGAATCGGAGTGAAGTTGCGAATCTTTTCCTCTACATCGCGGCGCCAGGCGGCTACGTCATCCTCATATTTTTTCTCGAAGCGGTCCATCCAAAGCGTGGTCGGAAATGTGAAGCCGGCGTTCTTAAGCCCCTCTTCAATCGTGACACTGTGTCGCTCGTGCACATCGCCCGAGCCACTGCCGCCCTTCACGGTTCTGCGGCTGCCCGGGCCGTAAAGCGCCACTTTTTTCGTTGTCAGCGGCAGGACGCCGTCGTTTTGTAAAAGCACGATGCCCTCTGCCGCCGCGCGGCGGGCCAGCGCTTTGTGGCGGCGCTCCCGGTCGCTTTCCTCCGGCGTGGAAACGCCGAACGTCTGAAACTTTTTCATTTTTGCACCTCAATTTCTACCGTTACCGGTTTTACCCCAGCACTTTCGGCGGTAAATGTAACGCGGCCCGGTTGTGTGCCGGCGCGAAGGACGGCCAGCGCACGGCCGCGATAAGAATCGTGATAAGCTTTATCGAATATCTCATCCGTTTTGCAGAGCGCGCTGCCGAAACCGGCCAAACGGGCTGCCGCGCCGTGTACAGTCAGCGTGATTTTTTGCTCGATCCACGGCTTTAAGCAGCCGTTTCCGTCTGTAAATTCGATCGGGATGTAGCAAAGATCCTGACCGTTTGCACGAAGCTTTGTCTTTTCCGGGGATAAACTCAGGTACGTCTCCTGCCCGGCGGTCATCAGACTGTGTTCAGAAAGCACGCAGTCATTTTCATCGAGCGCTTGGGCGCACAGCGTGCCGGGCTGATAGCGGACGTGAAACACGGCCCTATACCGCTTGACCGGCTTTCTGCCCACTTCGTTTCCATTCAGCAGCAGACGGACCGAAGCAGCGTCGGCGTACACCTCTGCTACAGCCAAAGTGTTTTCATACCCCTGCCAACTCCAGCTGTCGACTGCATTCGTAAACTGCCAGGCACCTGTCGACGGTGATTCCCCGGCGTGGTTTAGCGGGCGCACACCAATAAATGGCTTTTTGCGCAGCCCCCACACAATCTGCATAAAATACATGGCGGCGAGAGGCTTTCCGGTGCTATCGATCATGCCCTGACCGGCAAATAGGGGCAGACCATGATAGGAATAGTATGTCCAGTCACCAATACACGCTTCACCGAGATAATCCCAGGCCGACCACACAAAATCGCCGATCAGCTGTGGATATTTCTTGACCCTTTCCCAGTTGTAGGGCAGATCCGCCACCATCGTTTCGGTGCCGACCATCATACGGTTCGGGTATTTCTTGGCATCGGCATCGTAGCGGGAAGAGGCGTAGTTAAGCCCCAGAATGTCGAGCGCCTGTGCCGCGCCGAGGCAAGCACGGTCGCCCTTTCTGCCGCCACTCATAAAAAACATCAACGGACCGAGCTTTTGTGCCATCGCGTTAAAAAAGGCTGAGCCGGTCTTTTTTTCGCGGTAACCGCCTTTTTTCGGAAGCGGTTCGGCGCAGTAATCCTTTTTGTCGCGGTAAACGCCGAAGCCCATGCGGGTATACACGTTGAGAAGCACATTAATACCTGCTGTGACCGGCCGCGTGGGATCGAGCGCATGTACGAAATCGCGCAGGCGGTGGCACGTTTCCACGCCTTTTTTCGCAGCGGTCTCGGAAACCTCGTTGCCAACAGAATAAAGGAGCACACTCGGGTGGTTACGCGACGATTCGACCAGCGCCGTCAGATCGCTTTGCCAGTCCGTGTCAAAACGGCGCGCATAGTCGTGGTAGGTTTTGGGAATATACCAGCCGTCGAACGCTTCGTTCATTACGTACAGGCCGAGCCGGTCGCAAAGATCGAGCGTGATCTGCGAAGCGGGATTGTGCGAAATGCGCACGGCGTTAAAGCCGTTTTCCTTTAAAATGCGTAGGCGTCTTTCCTGCGCATCCCAAAATTCGCAGGCTCCGAGCACGCCGTGGTCATGGTGCAGGCAGCCGCCACGCAGCAGCACACGCTGCCCGTTCACGAGAAAGCCTGTTTTGGTACTCCAGGAAAGTTTGCGGATGCCGAATGTGCAGCGGCGCGCCTCGGTTGCGATTTTAACAACACAGGTGTAAAGATATGGGTTTTCGGCACTCCAAAGTTTTGCATCTGCTATACAGAACTTGCCGGGAGCGCCGGAAGCGACCAATGTCTCACCGCCGTAAATTTCGACCGTAACCGGCAGTGGCTCGGTCGTCTGCACAGTCACCGCGACCTCTGCCGGGTCATAGTTTAACGTATCGATGTGCACCGACTGAACACGCGCCTTCGGTGCAGTGACGAGCTGCACCGGGCGGTAGATGCCGGAACCGGTGTACCAGCGGCAGTTCGGCTCCAGAGAATTGTCTACAAAAACACGGATCACGTTTTCTCCAACATGAACAGCCTGTGAAATATCCACCTCAAACGGCGTAAACCCATAGAAATGGTTGCCAACGCGCTTTGCATTGACTGAAACGGTGCAGTTTTGATAAACGCCGTCAAAGCGCACAGCGATAAATTGGCCAAGATCCTCAGGAGAAACCTGAAAGTGCTTTTCATAAGTATATTTACCGCCGGGGAAATAGCCGGAATTCACACCGTTTCGGCACTTGGCGTCGCGCGGCTCTAACAGCATTGCATCGTGCGGCAGGCAGACCGGCACAGGGGCATCATCCCCCCTGTAGAACAGCCAGCCTTCATTCCAGTTTCGGATCATTTTTTCTTTTTCTCCTGTTTCGACTGTTTTTTAGCCTGCTTTTTGGCCTCTTTTTCCAGATATTTGCGGTTTTCTGTTTCAAAATCCAGACCCTTCCTCGCACAGCGGTCCTTTAAGTCCTGCACACGGTTTGCCTCACGTTCCTGTGCGGCACGCTCCAAATCAAGGCGCTCCTGTTCTTCGGGGTCAATCCACACTTCGCCTTTGGCCAATACCGCCTCTTTCTTGCGGCGCAGCAGTTCGGCATTGATCACGGGCAGTTTCTTTTCTACATCCACAAACGGCAGCAGAATCAGGTTGGCAACGGCCAAAATGATGTCAAACAGATAAAACGACATCGTCATAAAACGAATAATATCGCCGTTCGGGATCACACCCTCCATATCGACAAAGCCGAGCTTCAGAATCGAAGATTCATACCCGCCGGCAAACGGCGCATACACAGCCGACTGCAGTGCCGTGATGACAGCCACACCCAAAAGTCCCTCCAAACGGACATGGGATTTGTATTCCACACTATCAAACGCGTAGCACATCAGCGTGGCCACGATATAAGCATTGGGAATCATGCCGAACTGGCGCAAAAAGCCTGCCGCCAGAGCCATAGGCAGTGTGTCCGGGAACATCCAGCCCAACACACTGCCGACGAGCACCAGCGAATAACCGGCGATTGCGCAGTTGCGAATTCCGAATTTCTTGGCCAAAGGATATGCTATAATCGCGCCAAGTCCGAGAGGAACGCCGGTGATGATCTGGTAAAGCGTGAACATAAATGGATTGTCCACGCCGTCAAGCAAAAACTTTATGTAAAAATACTGCACGTTGCCGCCCTTGAAGTTGTCTGCGATGCCGCCGACGGTCGTGAGAATCGTCAGGATCACAAAATACTTATTGGTAAGCAGTGCACGCATCTGCTGTCCCAAAGGGATCGTATTTTCTTGTTCAATACCAACCTCTTGAGCCACATCTTCGGTGATACGCTCGCGGGTGTAGAAATATTCGAGCAGCAGCAGCGGGATTGCGATGATTGAAAGTGTGATCATTAAAACCGGGTAGCCGTTGATATCTTTTTCAAGCCAAAGCGGCAGCGCCACCATATTGATCAGCATACCGATGATCACGCCCGATATTAGCGTCCATGACATTTTGCGGATAAACTGCACCTGCGCCTTTTCCACCGGGTCGCGCGTGGTCAGCGAGCAGATCGTGTCGCGAAACAGAAAGAAAAACGTGGAACCGACCGTATTATAGGCAATCAGCAAAAAGAAAAAGTAGTACCAATACGACTCGCCGAGCGTACTGCCCGGAAAGAGAAAGATCAGGCAGCCGATGACGATGGAAACAAAGCCGAAAATCAGATACCACGGGCGCATTCTGCCCTGTCTGGACTGCGTGTGCTGGATCAGCCAACCATTGAACAGCCCCAGCAAAACGGCCAGAATCTTGGCAGCAGTAATCACCACTTCATAGCGTTCGCCCATCGTTACGACCATGTCTGCATTTGTGGTGCCATACATGGCACCGGTCTGCTGGGTAAAGAACTTTTCAACCAGTGCCGCGATCGTGTTGACCACAAAAATCAGGCCAAGCGGGCCGACCAGATGGCCCAGGATCTTTTCCTTGGTTGAAACGGATCGGCTGGTGACCTTGGAATCCATAAATGGTTTTTCAAACAGCCCATGACTTAGAAGGCGTATTTCTTTATCTCTCATTGATGCCATCCTCCACATAATTTTTTTTGCGAAATGCATTATTTTTATATATTTTAGCAGGTGTCTCTTGCAATGTATTGCATTTTTTTCTATAATATTATATATCTGTACATTTTGGTGAAAACATGAATAACTACCGCGAATTTTGCAGCTTTTTTTACGCTGCACATTATCTGCCGCTTGCGCTCTACGACCAAAGCGGGTTTCTATTTGCCGCCGGCTTTTCCGGCGCCGAAGACCCATATCCTTTGATCCGCCGTGCATTTACGGTGCAGGACACACCTGCCGTTTACACATCGTCTGACACGGGCTACTACGGCTATGTGCCCTGTGATGACAGGCAACATTATCTGATTTTGGGGCCGACGTACAGCACGCCCGTAACCGAAGAGATGATACACACCTATATGCGCAAAAACATTTTGCCGTCCGAGCGCCAGGAAAGCATTGCACAATTTTTGGGGCGAATCCCGACCTATACCTATAATCAGTTTTTGAACATGCTTTTATATCTTTTCTTTACCCTGACCGGTGAAGAAAAAGAGATCACCGATGTCTTCGGCGTGACCGACACGCAATACCAGACGCAGATCGGCCGTGACTACGCGCAGCGCGCCTACCGTGAACAGGAAGCACAGTGGCAGCACGGCACCTACGGCTTTGAACGGCAGATGTTGGCTGTGATTCAAAGCGGCGATGTGGCACGGCTGCACCAGTTTTTAATAGACACGCTGAACACCACGCCCATGCAGGAAGGGAAACTTGCCGACACGCCCCTGCGCCAGGCCAAAAACCTACTGATTGGCACGGTGGGCATGGTTGGTAAAGAAGCGGCTATTCCGGGTGGAATGGACATTGAACAGACCTACCGCCTGATCGACACCTACATTCAGGAATGCGAACGCCTGCAAACGGTGGAAGCTGTCAAAAACCTGCAGTACAACATGCTGATTGATTTTACGCAGCGCATTTCACAGCAACATGCGCCCGCACACCTGAGCGAAGATGTTTTTGCGGCAACGCAGTATATTTCGACCCACCTCAATGAGCCGATCGGCGTAGACGACGTGGTGGCGCACAACGGCAAAAGCCGCGCCTACCTCTGCAAAAAATTTCACGACGAACTGGACATAAGCATTGCCGCTTACATTTTGCGCTGCCGCCTGCGCGAAGCCAAATTGCTTTTGCGCTATACCGAAAAGCCACTCGGCGAAATCAGCAACTTTCTATGCTTTTCTAGCCAGTCCCACTTTCAAAACGTGTTCAAAAAACACTGCGAGATGACCCCGATGGAATACCGGAACGGCAAAGGTTGAGACAGATTGATATATTTTTTCATTATAAAAGTGTGGGCAACAGCGCCACCACGCCGCGCGATTTGACCACGGACGAGGATGTGTGGCTGATGTTGGTGCTGCTCTCCGAAAGCGTTGCTATGCGTATGCGCGACCTCGGCAGCAAGTGCAATGTGGTGGAGATTTATGTGCGGGACAATGAACTGTCCGGCTTTACGCGCCGCCGAAAGCTGGATAACCCCACCAATGTAAGCATCGAAATTGCCCGCATTGCCTTTGATTTATTCAAGCGCAATTATTCGTGGCCGAAGCCCCTGCGCGGCATCGGTGTGCGCGGTGCCGATCTGTGCCCCGCAGACTGCGCAGTGCAATTAGGATTTTTTTCCAACGAGGAAAAGCGCGAGAAGCTGGAGCACATCGACAAAGCCGTGGACACCCTGCGCCAGCGATACGGTTACCGCAGTGTACAGCGTGCGGTCGTGTACACAGACCCTGTTTTGGGCGGCATCAACGCCTACGACGACCACAACATCCACCTGGTCGGGTATTTTCATACGGCATAGGAGGCATCGTAAATGATTCAACGAGAAAAGCGCTATGTGGAAGTCGATGTGCGCTTCAGCACCGAGGGACGATTGCGACCCTTGCAAATTATTTTTGATAAAGGGCAGGTCTACAAAATCGACAGGATTAAGGCAATACCGCATAATTCTAAGTGCCGATACGGCGAGCGAGGTGCGGCA
>ERZ773241.1146-NODE-1146-length-26576-cov-3.692885_pt1 | contig 26576 bp, 17 predicted proteins | sample MGYA00580989_ERZ773241 | MGnify/ENA primary metagenome ERZ773241 (study PRJEB29015, sample SAMEA2737804) | human gut metagenome | biome: human gut; feature: human-associated habitat; material: faeces | place: China | collected 2012 ... | reverse complement strand
GACCCGTGACCTCCGCACTACCAATGCGACGCTCTACCGACTGAGCCACAGCAGCTTATGAAGTGTGAACCATCATATGTTTCACAGCGAATAAAAGTCTATCATAAGATAAGCGTTGTGTCAATTGGGAAAATGTATTTTTTGGAGATTTTTTGTTCTTTTATCCACATTGCATTTCCGAAGGGACAGGGATATAATTGTTACAGTTCACTCGTGCCCTTCTGAGTTCAGATTCCGTGCTTGCACGAAAATCTGAACTCAGAAGGGCACGAAGGGAGCGCCATTTTATGAGCAAAAATGAGCTGCGAAGCAGCGGAAAGCATCGAAGATGCGCTTTTGCGAATGGTGCGAGTGAACTGTAAATAAGCGAAATTATAAGAAAAGACTCGAAAAAGGGGAAATGGGAGGATTCATCATGAAACTGGTAACATTTAATATCCGCTGTGATTTTGGGCAGGACGGGGAGAACAATTTTGAATACCGCAAGGATTTGATTTTAAAGAAAATCGCGCAGGAGAAACCTGATATGATCTGCTTTCAGGAAGTGCTGCCGCATATCGCAAAATGGCTGAAAGAAAACCTGACAGAGTATTATGTAATCGGCTGCGGACGCAGCCCGGAGCTGAGAGACGAGCAGGTCAGCATCGCATACCGCAAGGATCGCTTAAACCTGATGGAGATGCAGTCTTACTGGCTGTCTGAGACGCCTTATGTGCCTGCATCCCGCTACGCAGAGCAGAGCATCTGCCCCAGAATCTGCAACGAAGCGCTGTTTGAGGATCTGGAAACCGGAAAGGTATTCCGCATTGTAAACACCCATCTGGATCATATCGGCGCACAGGCGAGAATCCTGGGACTTCGTCAGATCCTGGAAAAATTAAAGACCGAGAAACTCTATCCCGACGCAGCGACGATGATCACCGGCGACTTTAACGCAGAGCCTCAGGATCCGGAATTCGAAATCTTAAAAGAGTATCCGGAATACACTAACGTAACCGAGCATATCGGAATCACCTATCATGGATTCACAGAAGAGGATCATCCCTGCAGCATTGACTTTTTGCTGGTGAAGGGCGACATCAAGACCGGCGAGCCTGTGAAGTGGACAGACAAAGAGGGCAACGTATGGCTGTCCGATCATTATCCGGTTTGTGTGGAAGTAGAGTAAAGATGTTGTTGGGGTCAAAAAGTATTTTGACCCCTTTGATACCGGATTGCTCCGTGCGTAGCGCGTGACACAAACTCGTCATGCGCAAAAAGCGTGCGTAGAAATAGAAATGAGAGGAAAAGATAAAAGGATTTTGCAGAGCCGGGCGCAGTAAAATTTGATAGAAATGCAAAATAATCGGAGGCATTATTATGGCAGAAAAAATCGTCGTACTGGTAGCATGTCTTTTATGTGCGGTTCCGTTTTTGATTATCGGGATCTTTGAAAAAAACAGCAAAGAGCCCATCACTTTCTGGAGCGGAGATAAAACGTTAAAATCGAAGGTAAAAGATGTCACGGCTTACAATCTGGAAATGGGGATGCTGTATCAAAAGTGCGCGTTCGCATTTATGCTTTCCGGAATCTGCTGCCTGATTTCGTTAGGCTTTGGGATTGTGATGCTTGTTTTGGACTGCACGGCAGGGATTTATCTGATGTATCGAAGCTATAAAAGAATTCTGGAACGGAATTCGTAATTGACAGCGCCTGCAGGAAAGCGATGGCTCAAATACATGACCGCCGATACGATGTATACCTGCGCAATGAGGGGCGAAATGTCAGATCCTAAAACCGTCCGATCCGGTAAAAATCAGACGAAAATAGAGAGCGCCCGCTTACGCTGTGTTTTTCACAGAATAAGCGGGCGTTTTTGAAATGTCGCTGTCGCAGCGTAAAGCAGCGTTTTAAAAGCTGTTTTCCAAAGAACCTCAATCCCTGTAAAGAACCGGGCTGACGCAGAGCAGTCCTTCGATTGCAGGAAGCGCGTCGATTTCTTTCAGCTGCCCGGCAGCAGAGCTGGCATCCGCAGTATTGCTGCAGGATGTCGAAGCTGCGGCAGCGTTGACGCAGGAATCCGAGGCAGCTTCGTACAGCAGCGGAATGATCGGATCGGTTCCGGAGAGCTGGTTGAGGGAAACGCGTACCGGTTTGTCGAGCGAAACGCTCGTTGTGAATGTTTTGTCTTTTCCTTTTAAAACGACCTGAGCTGTTTTTGGAACAGCAAATCCGGTCTTGTGGGCATCTGTAAACGTCAGAAGCAATTCGTTTGTTTCCGGGAGAACCTCCGTCAGCAGCAGAGCGCCTTTGGAAACCCAGGTGCGGTGCGTGTGAATGGCGGTATCGAGCTCGGAAGCGATGTTGTCGCCGCTTTTGCCTTCGATGTAGGTTGCATAGCAGCCTGCCAGCTTCGCACGGTTGTGTAAGTCCATGCCGCTGGTTGCGGTGATTTGATAGCCTGAAAAAATCAGGGACATCCAGAGATTTGTGCCGCGTTCGTTTACTTCGTGGAGCGGTTCCGGATTGTTGAAAATCTCGATAAAATCAATCTTTGAGTAGTCCGAGATGGTCATTTCAAAGCGGCAGCCGCGGGCAAAAGGATCTCCATAGGAAAACGGATGCGCGATGCCGACGAGCGCGCCTTTTTCGCGGGCAGCTTCGAACAACAGCTCGGGACGGTGCTGGTCGATCGAGTTCCAGGGAACATATTTTGCAAGGTTTAAGCAGAGGATATGCCCGAAATAAGTCGTATATTCCATGCCGCGGATCAGGCTGATCGGATAATGCTTTTCTTCCAGCAGCTGTTCGATCTTTTTCTGACCGGAGGTGGTGTTGTGGTCGGTGATGGCGAAGGCATCGACATGGTCGGCTGCCAGATATTCCGTCAGCTCCTGACAGGTTAAGCTGCCGTCGGATTCGACCGTGTGGTTGTGCAGCTCAAGGCGTTTGAAGCGGGTGGATGCAGTGACGGTATTACCAGCAGAAGAACTGCCGGTGGTGCTCGAATCGCCAGCCGTGGCAGCAGAGCCAGCGCCGGAGACGCCCGAATCGCCAGCCGTGGCAGCAGCGGAGGCAGGAGCACTCTCAGCTTCGCACGAGTTGTCAGCGCTCCCGGCAGCATTCGAAGCCCCCGCATTTCCCGCTGCAGTCTTTACCGTATCCATTAGATTAAAGTTCGGTGCGATTACACCCTGTCCGACCGGATGTCCGGAAACGGTCAGCGTGTACTGCGTGTTGTCCAGCAGCACGTTGAAAACAAGGACGGTCACTTTTAAAACGCCGGAAAAGGTGTCCTGTGCCAGACAGCCGTCGCTTGTGAATTCTTTTGTGTATAACATGTGGCGGTCCGTCAGCTGGCGGTGGATGCAGCCGATGAAATTGTCGTTTAATTCCGCCATTGTGTGAATTTCTGTTTTCATTTCGTGCAGAATGGTCTGCCTGAACTCCTCGACGGGATAGGTCGGGGCGTCATATTTTGCAGTGCAGAGCGTCTGAAGTCTGTCAATGAGTTCAGGCGTAACGTCGCTTTCACTGTAGAGCCGCTTGTCAAAGCTAAAATGAATGTCCAGCTCGTCATAGACCTGATCGAGGCTGATGGTGTAGGTGATCTGTCCTACAAAGCCTGCGTCCAGCATGCCGCCGACGCGGTAAATTTGTTGATAATTCTGATCGGTTGTCATACGTTCCTCTCCAAAATGTATAGTTGCAGTCAGACGCGCTTCCAAGACAGATGCGGAAGCGTGTCAGCTCGGCGCTTAGCGCAGCGGAATCACCATGTTCCAGGTTCTGGAAAACTGGTAGGGTGCAGGACCTTCCCCGGTTGCCAGAAACAGATGCGTGGGATGGTTATTTTCATCAAGCAAAAAGTAAGGGCGTTCGCAGTTTGCCTGATCGGTCTGTCTGCCATCGGACCAGGTAACGTGGCGGGAGTAAACGACAGGATTTTCGGCGAATTCCCAGTGAATGCAGTCGGCGCTTTCAGCGTATAGGCCTGCACCCCAGATACCGCTGATGCCGGGACCTCCGTTTTTGAAGTCGTCTTTGATCAGCAGGCGGAATTTTCCGTCCTCGTACCACAGGTACGGATCTTCCAGATGGATGTTCGGGTCCTCGAAATTAAAAATCGGGTCGTCCAAAATCCGTTCAAACGGGCCGTCCGGGCGAGGCGCCTTTGCAACGCCGATTTTTAATGGACCGTCTGCGAAGGAACGCGATTTGTAGAGCATGTAAGTCGTGCCGTCGGGCTGGATCGCGACGGCAGGATTGGTCGTTGCAGTGCAATCCCAGTGGGAGCAGTCTCTGGGAGAAATCAGCGGCTCATCGCACCGCGTCCATGGACCAAAAACAGACGGTGCGGTTGCAAGACCGATTCGTTTGCGGTTCCAGACCTCGGTAAAACGCGAGCTGTCCACCTCGTCACCGGGACCGGGAATCGGACCGCCGAAGGTCGTCCCCATATAATAAAGGTAGTAGGTTTGGTTCCATTTGCGGATGTACGGATTGTGCACGTTCATGCCGTCAAAAAAGGTGCGTCCCCGGCGTCCGAGCACGACCTCCTGAAAGGTATAGGGACCTTCCGGATTTTTGCTGGAAGCCCGGACGATTTCGCAGTTAAACAGCCAGTTTGCACCAAAGCCGAGAGCTTTCGGCCAACGGGACGCAAACATGTGATAGGCTCCGTCTTCCCCCTGTACGACGGAGCCGCACCAGATCCAATAGTCCGGGTCGGAATAACCGCCGCCGACCGGAGCCGGCAAAAGCGCGTTCTGATAAGGATTCTGTACCATATTCTTTTTTATAAAACCTCCCCTTGAAATTCTGAATAATCTGTCCGGGTTTGACAGAAGTTTGAACCCGGCTTTTCTTTAGCGTATAGAGAATTTCCGGAAAAGTCAAGGGATCTGTGAAATGTCCAGTCGCAGGAATAGAATTGTGCATTTTCTGACCAAAAAGAACCTGATAAAATGCGAACATGAGAAGAGTTGGAATCAGGAGGGGTATCGATGAGACTGGAACGTTTTTATGAAAATACAGAAATTTTGCACGTCAATACAGAGCCGGACAGATGTTATTATCTGCCGTGCGATGCAGCTGGAAATTCCGAGCAGATTCTGTTAAACGGAGTCTGGAGTTTTCAGTATTTTCCGTCGGTTGCAGAAGCGGAGGACTTTCTGCGTTCGGAATTTGATCCGAAAAAAATGGATAAAATCCCGGTTCCGTCCTGCTGGCAGTTTCACGGATACGATCGCCATCAGTATGTAAATCTGTTTTATCCGATTCCGTACGATCCGCCATATGTCCCGTTCGACAATCCGTGCGGCCTGTATCGCAGAACCTTTGCGGCAGAAAATCTGAAAAAAGACGAGCGCGTGTACCTGGATTTTGAAGGGGTGGATTCGTGCTTTTATGTGTGGATCAACAAGGCGTTTGTGGGCTACAGTCAGGTTTCCCATGCGACGTCAGAATTTGACGTCACGGAGTATCTGTCGGATGGCGAAAATGAGATGTATGTGCTCGTTTTAAAATGGTGTGACGGGACATACTGCGAGGATCAGGACAAGCTGCGTATGTCCGGGATTTTCCGAGATGTCTATCTGCTGCGCCGTCCCAAAGATCATATCCGGGATTTCACCATTCGCACATCGTATGAAGAAGCGGTCGGAAAAATCTGCGTCAGAACGGAAAAAAGCGGCACCTGCACGGTAAAGGCGACCTTAAAGGACAGGGACAGGGTGATCGGGGAACAGGCCGGGGAATCCATTTGTTTTACGGTAGAACAGCCAGTTTTGTGGAATGCGGAGGAGCCGTATCTTTATACGCTGGAACTGGAAACAGAGCGGGAAAAAATCGTGCAGAAAATCGGAATCCGGACGGTCGAAATCGTTGACAGAAAGCTGTTGATCAATGGAACATCGGTGAAGCTAAAGGGCGTCAACCGGCATGACAGTAACCCGTATCATGGGGCGGCGGTCACGAAGGAGGATGCGCTGACCGATCTGCGGCTGATGAAGGAGCACAATGTCAATGCGATCCGGACGAGTCATTATCCGAATGCACCGTGGTTTTCCGAACTTTGCGACGAGTATGGATTTTATCTGATCAGCGAGTCCGATATGGAATCGCACGGCTGCGGCGAGGTGTACTCGAAGGAGGATAAAGACTGGGTTTCCCAGATTGCGAAAGCATCCGGGTTTGCGAAAGCGATTCTGGACCGGGTACAGAAAAATGTGATCCGTGACAAGAACCGGACGTGCATTTTATTCTGGTCCCTGGGCAATGAGAGTGGATATGGTCCGAATATGATCGAAGCGGCAAAATGGGTGAAGGCTTATGATCCAACGCGGCTGATTCATTATGAAGGCTGTACCTGGCAGGACTGGCAGAAGCAGGATTTATCCGTGCTGGATGTGACGAGCCGGATGTATGCGCCGCTTGACTGGATTCAGAATTATTGTGAAAACGGGGAAAATAAAAAGCCGTTTCTGCACTGCGAATGCTGTCATGCGATGGGCAACGGCCCAGGGGATCTGGAAGAAAATTTCGCGCAGCTGTATCAGTACGAAAATTACTGCGGTGCGTTTATCTGGGAATGGTGTGACCATGCAGTTTATGCTGGAAAAACGCCGGATGGAAAAGAAAAATTTCTGTACGGAGGAGATTTCGGGGATTATCCGAACGATAAAAATTTCTGTATGGACGGGCTGGTGTATCCGGACCGCAGATCACATACGGGACTGCTGGAATTAAAAAATGTCCTGCGTCCGGTGCGTGTGACCGGTTATGACCGCCGGACAGGCGCGCTGGAGCTTCGAAACATGCTGGACTTTACAGACGCAGAGGATGCGCTTGAAATTCACTATCTCTGGAAGCAGGAAGAAAATGTGCTGGAAGAGGGGATGATTTCTGAGTTTCATCTGCCGCCGCATCGAACGATGCGGGTGATGATCCCGCCGCTGCAGACAGTGACCGGCGCAGACGAAACTGTCCTGACCATAGAGCTGATTCAGAAAAAAGACGTGCCGCTGACCAAAGCGGGACATCTACTGGGCTTCGACCAGATAGTCCTTGCGGCGAACGCTGATGCTGTCACACAGGAGCTTTCGCTCGCGGAATCCGTCGCGCTGTCCCTGATCTCCTGTACGGAAACGGAGACAGAATACTGCTTCGCCGCAGAGCATTTTACCTGCCGCGTCTCCAAACGGACGGGTACGGTTGTTTCTTTTATAAAAGACGGGACAGAGTATTTAAAACAGCCGATGGTGTTTGATATTTACCGCGCGCCGACGGACAACGACGGCAATATTTCGGAAAAATGGAAGGAAGCCCAGCTGCATCATGCGATGGTACGGGTATATGAAAGCAGCGCATGGCAGCGTCAGGATGGCTGGAGTGTGCGGATGCATTTTTCGATGGCTGGCGTTTCCAGACAGAAATTTTTTGAAGGAAATGTAGAGTGGAAGATCGGAAACGACGGAAGCCTCGGCTGGTATGTCGAGGGCGGAATCGACCAGACCTTTCCGTTTTTACCGCGGTTTGGACTGCGCTTTGGTGTGGACAGAAGCTGGAATCAGGTTTCCTATTATGGCTATGGTCCACAGGAGAGCTACTGTGACAAGCACCGCGGCAGCAGACTTGACGTGTTCACGCAGACAGTAGAGGAAATGCACGAGGATTATCTGAAGCCGCAGGAAAATGGAAACCATTTCGGAACGCGGTGGGTGCACCTGGAGCAGATGCCTGACGTCGGTTTCACCTCCCGTGGGGCGCAGCCGTTTGAATTTGGCATCTCCGAATACACGCGGGAGGAGCTGGAGAGAAAGAAGCACGCGTTCGAGCTGGAAAAGTCGGATTTCCTGACGGTGTACTTTAATGATATGGTCAGCGGCGTCGGTTCTGCCAGCTGCGGACCGGAGCTGGCAGAGAAGTACCAGATGAAGAAAGCGCACTTCATCTGGCAGATGGAGCTTCGATGGGCGTGACCCTAAATCGTGGAAATGTCCATTGTACAGTGTGGAAATGTCCATTGTCGGAAATTTATACAATTTTTATAATAATTTCATCAGATGACGGGAGGTGAAGAAACCTGTGAAAACAAAGAGCCTGGCATCCCGAAAAGGGAAAACGTCCGGGAATGCGTCAATCGGAGTACGACTGATGCGGTACTGGCCGTTGTATGTCATGCTGCTTCCATGTATCGTCTACTACGCACTGATCTGCTATGTGCCGATGGCTGGTTCCGTTCTGGCATTTAAGGATTATTCCTTTAAGAAGGGAATCTGGGGAAGCCCGTGGGTTGGTTTTGATTATTTCAAAACGTTCTTCAAAAGCTACGATGCAGGACGACTGATCCGCAACACGCTTGCGATCGGTATTATCAAGTGCATTCTGGAATTTCCGTTCGCAATCATTCTGGCACTTTTGTTAAATGAGCTGCGCAACATGAAGTTCAAGAAAATTTCTCAGACGATTACCTATCTGCCGCACTTTTTATCATCGGTTATCATCGTGACGATGCTTCAGAAAATTCTGGCACCGAATACTGGTATCTTAAACCAGGCGATTGCAGCGCTGGGCGGAGACGGAAGCACATTCTTTTTGATGGATGCAAAGTATTTTTACCGGATTTTGTTTTCCATGGATCTGTGGAAAAACATCGGATGGGATTCCATCATGTATCTGGCTGCAATCAGCAGCGTGGACCCGACGCTTTACGAAGCCGCTGAAATGGATGGTTGCGGAAAGCTCAAGAAAATGTGGCACATCACATTGCCAGGAATCAGAGGAACGATCGGTATCCTGTTCATTATGGGAATCGGCGGACTGCTTTCCTCCGGTGTCGATCAGGTATGGCTGCTGCGTACACCCGGCAACATGTCGATTGCAGATACATTGGATATTTACGTTCTGCGTGTCGGCTTGCAGGGAGGACAGTTCGGTTATGCGACGGCAATTGGTCTGATACAGGGGCTGGTTGGACTGGTACTGGTTGTAGCGTGCAACAAGATCTGTAAAAAGATGACGGAAGTAAGCCTGTGGTAAACAGGATACATAAAAAGGAAGAAAGGAAGAAACCAAATGAAAAAGAGATGGATCAGAAATCTGCTCGCAGCTGGTCTGGCAGGAAGCATGGTAGTTGGCAGCTTGGCAGGATGCGGTAGCAGCACAGACAGCGCATCGACGAGCAACAGCAAAACGTCTTCGGATGCGGCAACAGAGGACACGTCTGACAAGCCTGATACCTGGATTGCAGACCGTACCATCACCGTGCAGGCATATGTAGATGATATCGGCAACACACTTCCCGATGATTTTTCCAGCACTGAGGTTGGGAAAAAGATCAAAGAGCTGACCGGCATCACGCTGGATATCAAATATACCCCTGGCGACAGTGACCAGAAGGTTATGGCCTCCCAGCTGGCTGCAGGAACCATTCCGGACGTTATCGTTTCCTATCTGGATAACTCGACCAGACCGGAGTTCCCGCTTTTGTTAAAGGCTGCAAAAGAAGGCATGTTCGCAGATGTTTCCGAGTATATGAAAAACTCGGAAGTTTACTCCAAGTATTATGAAGATGGCTTCTTACCGGATGACTCTTACAAGAATGTAACCTTCCGGGATGATCTGGATGGCGTTTATCTGTGGCAGATGAATGTGGCAGAAACCGACAAGACTCTGGAATGGATTCCGGAGGGAGAATATGTCGGCGGTCTGTGGATTCAGAAGTCTATCGCTGATGATCTTGGTATCGACGTAACACAGATCAGAACAGCGGATGATTTTTACGACCTGCTTGTTAAGATCAAAGAAGGCGGTTACAAAGACGACAACGGCAACGATGTTTACCCGCTCGGGCCGAAATACTGGGGCGGCTCTATGGACACTATTGAGTACATCTGCCCTGGCTTAAAATGGGGTGTCAGCGATGATTACAACATCGACGAGGACGGCAATGTCAGACATGAGGCGGAAAAAGATTCCATCTATGATGAAATCGACTATGTCAGAAAACTGTTAAACGAGGGTCTGATGAACCCTGAGTTCTTCACCATGGATTCCACACGTGCAGAAGAAGTTTCCAGAAACCACAACTCTGCAATCATTGCAGACGTACATAACTATCAGGATATCATTTATGGAAACGATGACTGGATTCCGCTTGGACCGTTAAACGATATCTCCGGCGATAACAAGAAGGTAACCCACGGCAAGACCGCAAACGGCTGTATGGCGATTTCTGCAGATGCAGAAAACCCGGAAGAAATCTTCAAGTTCTTCGACTGGCTGAGCACCTATGACGGACAGCTTCTGGCACAGTACGGTGTAGAAGGCGTCAGCTACAACATGGTAGACGGCAATCCTGTTCTGACCGATGAAGCTCTGGAAAAAGTAAACAACAACGATACAGATTACATGATCAACCAGATCGGCGCTGCATTTGGCGGTATCGGTAACTGCTTCTTCTCCTTCTGTGTTACCAACACAGATAATACCAAGAACTTCGGTGAGTCCCGTCCCGGTGCAGCAGCAGGCACAACTTATGCAAGAAGCGTAGAACTGGCAACAGAGTATCCGAGAGAGAAAAAGCTGGTTCCCGGCTTAAATGCAACTGCTTACATGTCCGCAGACGAACTGGCAGCAGTAAAGACCCAGATGGATCTGTTAAACTGGGATGAGGTGCTGACACAGTGCTTCTTTGCAAAGGATGACGCAGAAGTAAAAACAATTATCGAATCTTTCCGTGCACAGTTAAAGGCTGCAGGCGTAGAACAGTTTGAAGACTATGTTGCAAATATCTATAAGGAAGATCCGGATGCGGTAAACTTCTACGACTAAAAAGGAATTAGAATCAAAAGCGCCTGCAGGTTTTACAGCCTGCAGGCAAAAAGGAGACAGACGCTATGAAGCAGATCGAGGTCAGGCGGGAAAACAAAATAAAAAGAAACGCGGGAGAACAGATCTTGCAGGCAATTATTTATCTGATTATTATTCTGCTGTGTCTGGCGATTTTGCTTCCGTGTCTGAATGTTCTGGTTTTGTCTTTTAACGATGGAAAAGATGCGGCGCGGGGCGGAATCTGGTTCTGGCCCAGACAGCTTACGCTGGATAATTTCCGCGAAGTATTCAAAGACGGCAGTATTATGGGAGCATATGGAATCAGTATTGCGAGAACTGTTATCGGTACATTCTTAAGCCTTATGGTGACAACCCTTGCGGGTTATGCACTCAAGCAGAAGGATCTGCCGGGCAGAACCGTCCTTACGATGCTGATTACATTCACCATGCTATTTGACGGTGGGATGATTCCGAAATATATCCAGTACAAAAACCTGCATCTGCTCAATTCTTTCTGGGTTTACGTTGTACCGAGTTTGGTGAGCGTAACCTACCTGCTGATGGTGAGAACCTTCTTTGAGGGAATTCCGGACAGCCTGGAGGAATCGGCGAAGCTGGATGGCTGCGGATTTTTCAAAATCTATACTAAAATCATGATGCCGCTAAGCAAGCCGGTTATCGCGGTTGTCGGGCTTTATACGGCAGTCAACCACTGGAACGACTGGTTTTCTGGTGCGTTCTACATGAGCGATACTGCGAAGTGGCCGGTACAGACCGTGCTGCAGAACATGTTGACCAAAGCGATGAACGCACAGCAGAACGTAGAGACAGTCGCTCAGGCGCTGGCTCAGAACGCGGCAACGACAACCTCTGATTCGCTGAAAATGGCGGCAGTCGTTGTAACTACCGTACCGATTCTGTGTGTATATCCGTTTATTCAGAAATATTTTGCACAGGGTTCCATGATCGGGGCAGTAAAGGAATGAGAATAAAGGGATAAATACATCTCTAAATTGCGTCGCTGCGTAGTTGATGAAATCGGAAAAGACATGCCCGGGATTTGGCGCATGTCTTTTTTATCGCATGACACGATAAAACCACTCTGTGAGGATCGTATTTTGATTTCCTACGGACTTTATGGTATGCTGAAAAAGAATGAAAAAACGAAAGATGGAGGGGACTATGAAGGGAAAAAAATGGGACGTCTATGTTTACGGCGATGTAAATATAGACCTTGTTGTTCCGGGCGTTTCCAGTCTGCCAAAGCCCGGGCAGGAGGATGAAGTGCCGGTTATGGATACCTATGTAGGCGGCGGCGCGGCGCTGTTTGCGCTCGGCATTGGAAAGCTCGGTCTGCATCCGGTATTTCAGGGAGAGGTCGGGGACGATTGCTACGGGGAGTTGATCCGCAAAGAATTTGCCGCAAAAAATATCGACGACAGTCTGCTTGGGACGAGCAGGACGGAAAAAACCGGTATTTCGATCAGTTTTACCAATGAAAAGGATCGGTCGTTTTTGACGTATCGCGGCACGAACGCGGGAATTTCCATCGACAAGGTGGATATCGAGGGCGTGAAAAACGCTTCGCATATTCATATGACAGGCTATGAGGGAAGCAAAAACCACGCGGCGTATCTTTCTTTGTTAAAACGCGTCAAAGCAGAGACAGAAGCGACTGTCTCGTTCGATCTGGGCTGGGATTCAACCGGGGAATGGAATCCTCAGATCAAGGAGCTGTTTCCGTATATCGACGTGCTGTTCATGAACGAGACGGAAGCGATTCACTATGGCAGGACGAAGACCGCACAGGAAGCGGCACGGGAGTTTGCGAAGGATTGTGACAGGGTGGTCATCAAGCTTGGCAGCAGCGGTTCTCTTGCAATCGAAAACGGAAAAGAGGTCTTTCTCCCGGCGTACCGGGTAAAGGCTGTGGATACGACTGGCGCAGGGGATTCGTTTAATGCGGGCTTCGTATACGGATTTCTGACCGGAAAAGGTCTGGAAGAATGTCTGGCCTGCGGCAATGCCTGCGGCGCGTTAAACGTGACAGCGTACGGCGGCAACACCGGATTTCCGGACAAAGAGGGACTAAAGGAATTTATGGGAAAAAAGAAAGGAGAGGAAACAAAATGAAAATCGCAGTCATCGGGGGAGCAGGCGTCAGAACCGTCATTTTTATCAACGGCCTGCTGGCAAGATACAAGGCACTTCATATTGACGAGGTAGCGCTCTATGACATCAATCAGGAGAAACAGCAGATCATCACAAAGCTGTGCCGCCATGTGGTAAACAGAAATCACAAGGATCTGATTGTAACGGAATCTGCGGATGTGCGTAAGGTATTGCAGGACGCGGATTATGTGGTAACAACGCTGCGCGTCGGCGGCGACCATTCCCGTGTTATGGATGAAACAATCGCATTAAACGCAGGCGTAATCGGACAGGAAACGACCGGTGTCGGTGGATTTTCGATGGCAGTGCGCACGATTCCGATTTTGCTGGAGTACTGCAGGCTGATTAATGAAATTGCTCCGAATGCCTGGATTTTCAACTTTACCAATCCGTCCGGTCTGGTGACACAGGCACTTAAGAGTGCAGGCTATGAAAAAGTGATCGGCATCTGCGATGCGCCAAGCAGCACGAAGTTCAGGATGGCTGCAAAGCTTGGCGTGGAGGAAAAAGATCTGTATGTGGAATTCTTCGGTTTAAATCACCTTTCCTGGATTCGCAGCGTGAAGATCAGGGACGAGGAGATTCTGCCCAGGCTCCTTGCGGACGACGCATTTTTAAAGAGCATTCAGGAATTTTCCATGTTCGATCCCGATTTGTTGCGGATGATCGGATTTTTGCCGAATGAATATCTCTACTACTATTATCATCGGGAAAAAGCGCTCGCCAATATCTTAAAATCCGGTGCGACCAGAGGTCAGACGATCGAGCAGGTCAACAAGCAGATGATGGAAGAGTTAAAGGCGATGGATATGGACGCCGATCCCGAAGGCGCACTGCAGATTTTCCTGTACTATATGCAGGTTCGTGAGAATTCCTACATGAGTATCGAATCCGGTCTTGCAAAGCGCCCGCTTCTGGAAAAAGGGCAGCTGGAAGTGCCTGATGGCATGGGATATGCAGGCGTTATGCTTGACTGCATCGAGGGGCTGCAGAGCAAGGACGGACGCGATCTGGTGCTTTCCGTGGAAAATCAGGGAAGCATCCCCGGTCTTGAGGATCGTGATGTGGTGGAAGTTACTTGTCATGTGGATGAAACCGGGATTCATCCGGTGAGGGTGGAGGAAGTTCCGGAGCACTGCTATCTGCTGATGCGTCTGATTAAGATGTACGAAAAGGAAACCGTAGAGGCGGTACAGGAACAGTCCGAGGAAAAAGCGGTCCAGGCGCTGATGCTGCATCCGCTGATCAATTCCTACTCTCTTGCAAAAGAACTTGTTGCAGCTTACAGCCAGGCATACGGCGGACTATTCCATAAGGCATAAGGATGCGTGAAAAGGGGACAGGGATGAAGACACAATACGGGACATGCCCGATCGAGGAGTGCCGGAGCGTCAAAGTGACCGGCACGGGAATAGAGAACGACTGCTGTAGGATAGTTTCTTTTGAAAAAAAGAGTGAAGCGCAGAAGATCCGCGCCATCCGGGAATATTTTATGGAAATTGGAATGCAGCGTGTCGGTGCTGTGGACATTTGTCTGGAAACAGACGACGATGGCAAAGCGGCGGATTTGACTGGGCTGATCGTAAATGCGCTGTACCAGGGCGCATACCGATTTTCCAAAACAGCCGTCCGTAGATGGGAAGCGGGCGCAGCCTTTGCACGCCGCGATAGCCTGACGGACTTTGGAGATCTGGAGATCTGGATTCACGGCGGGGTGGCGGATGCTGCTGGCGTTGATGCAGCAAATTACGTGTACACCGCCGATGTAGTTGACGTTGACGCCGTGAATTGCGCGGAGACCAATCCGGTGAACCTGCCTGCTGTAGATATCGTTATCGCAGCTGCAATTGATTGCGCCGTGCAGTTCGCAACCTGCGTCGGCTATGCGCGGACCCTCGGCAACTTGCCGTACAACCTGTTAAACATCGAAGAGATGGTAGCGTATGCACAGGCGATTTCCGAAAAATACGGCATCCGTTTCCATGCGTACCGGGAGGCAGAATTAAAGGAGCTTGGATGCAACGCGATTCTGGCGGTCAATCAGGGCAGCAGTGAGGAAGCAGCACTCGTCGTGATGGAATACGAGCCGAGACCGGGAGAAGAGAAGACCGCGCTGGTCGGCAAGGGACTGATGTTCGATGCGGGCGGCTATCATTTAAAATCCATGAAAGATATGGAAGGAATGCAGTACGATATGTGCGGCGCTGCAAACCTGATGGAGATTCTGGAAATTTCCGCTGCTGGCGGATTACAGAAAAATTTGGTCGGCGTATTTCCGCTTGCTGCCAACCTGATCGGTCCGAGCGCGAGCAGGATGGGAGATATCATCGAAACCCTGTCCGGCAAGACGGTGGAAATTTACAATACAGATGCGGAAGGACGTCTGGTTCTGTGCGATTCTCTGACAATGGCGCAGAAACTCGGCGCAAAGTGTGTGATCGACCTTGCGACGCTGACCTATTCCTGCCACGCGGCACTTGGCGACCTGACAGCTGGACTGTTCTGCAATGACGATGCGTTGTGCAAAGAGATCGAAGACGCGATGGCGCAGAGCGGAGAACGCTGCTGGCGGATGCCGTTAGACGACTGCTATCGCGATGAAATTTTGTGGTCCGCAATCGCTGACCTCGCCAACTATGCGCCGGGAAGGCCGGGAGCAGGACCGATCGCAGCGGCATATCTGCATGAGTTTATCGAAGATGGAACGCAGTGGGTGCATCTGGACGTTGTAGGACCGGCGGTGCAGAGAAAATCCGGCAAGCATTTGGCAAAGGGCGCGACTGGCGTTTGTATGGCGGGGGTGTGTCGGTTCCTGGCACAGGAATAAAAGACTGGCATTTGCACCGCGCGTCGCAGGATTATCTATTGGAAGAGGGGAAATATGAGGTTCGATTTTGACGGAAAAATAGAAAAAGAAGTGCTGGAAAACTACCTGTCCCGCTGTGCGACAGCGGCAGGGCTGTATCAGAGCGAAACGCTTTCCGACGATCTGCGTGTGATCAAAAAACTCGGAATCAAGTTTCTGGGCAGGGCGTCCGGTATCTGGTATATGACGGAAAACGATGAGGAACATTTTGAACGTTCCAGAAAGTTGGCGGAACGGGTGCATGAGCTCGACCCGGAGATCATTCTGCAGGCGTGCGTGTTTGAGATGATTACGCAGGGCATCGAGCAGGTGGAAATTCCGCTGTATGTGCTGCGCGCATTTGGACAGAAGGAAGAAAAGCGATGTTTCAGGCTGCAGGATACACTTTTTGTGGATCGACCGGAGGGCTTTATTCATGAAAACAGCGATCCGGAGAAAAACGGCGGCATTCCCGATCTTTCCCGGTTAGAGGCGCAGATGTGGTTTTATTACCGTGCGACGCGCTATATTGACTGCGGCTATGAAGCATTGCACATGGGACAGATTCATCTTTATACAGCAAATGATTTTGGCATGGAGCAGACGCGGGATCTGTTTGCAAAGATCAGACGCTATGCGAGAGAGCACGGCAGAAGACATCTGGTGCTGATGGATGCGCATACGCATGGCGTAAATGTAAACGGAAAACTGTTATTTGATTATCATGCAATGCCGTTTACCCGCGCTGCGCTTCTGGAACGCAAGGGCACGAAGCTCGTGCTGGTTCGGGAGGGCTACAGTGAAGGCGGTGAGAATCCAAATGGCTGGAGTGCACCCGTGATGCCGTACCTGATGGAATATGACAACTGGGGCGGCAAAGTAGTCGGACACCCGGAGAATCTGACAAGAGAAGAGCTTGCAGGCAGTGACTGGTGGGGCTATGACCAGATCGGCTGGTTTGCGAATCAGTCCGAGGAAGAGCGGAACCATTTCCTGGAATACACTTACTGCTGGACGGAAATCAACAATCGCAACGCATATTTCGAAATTCCGCTGCGTCGGATGCTGAGCGATGCGGCTGTTGTGATGGACAGCGCAGTAGACGGCAAAAAGGGACTGCAGGAAACCTATCAGTTGAACAATCCTTCGATGGACTGCCCGTTTGGATTCGGACAGGAGGATATTGTAGCTGACTTATGGCAGAGAGGACACAAGCTGCGGGAGCTTGCAGGGAATCCGGAGCATCTGATTCGTTTCGGTGCGCAGGAGGAATACGATCCCGAGACCGGAATGAAGCTCCCGGAGGAAATCGTCGTATACGGTAGCTTTCAGCCGTCCGTCGGCGCGATGAAAAACGATTCCAACAGCAGCATGACGAGAATGTATTATGTCGGCGACAATACCTGGAAGCTTTCGGTTGTGATTCCATATGCAGGGACCTATGACTATGCGGTTTCAACCTATGGAACGTTGTCTGCAACCTATTGCAGGGATCGTTTCCCGAGAAGCGGCTCTTCGAATAAAGCATATTTTACGACACCGAAGGACAACTGCGTTGTGATGTTCGAGTTCCGGTTCCACAAGCCGCAGGTAAAGGCAACTGTGCTGTACTGGGACGAGACGGGGCACGAATGGCGCGTGTGAACTGTAATAGACCCGCCGCGTGCGAAGCACCGCGTGGCAGATCAAGTCGTGCGTACCGTATAACAAAAAAATCAGGAGGACGCCTGTGAGACTTCGTAAGCTGTATGAGCATCCCATTTTTATCCAACTCGTTGTATTTACCGTGCTGATTGGTATCGTTCCGCTTATTTTGATCAGCGGTTTTGTATTTTATAAAATGGCGGACATGGCGCGGGAAGAGGTTATGGATTCTCACGAGCAGGTCATTTTGCAGTATACAGACGGCGTGGAGGAAAAGCTGCGCCAGTACCAGGAGAGCGTTATTCAGATTGCGAACAATACGATTATTCTGAAAACATTGCAGCAGGAGGATTCAGACGCCTATACGCGCGGCAGGAGAGTCAGCGAGGAAGTTGTCAAATCACTCCTGCTGGAACGAAAAACCGAGATCAACAGCTGCATGGTCTATTCTACGCTCGCTCAAAACCCGATCTACGGACAGCGCGCGAGCATGTTAAAAGAGGCGGCGCGCGAGGGCTGGTTTCAGAAGAAAAATGCGACGCAGGACGGTTGGTATCTGTATTTTGCGACCGGGCAGCAGGAAAATCTGATGGCGATCGTCAAGACGATCCAGAATATCGACGTCAACAGCTATAGGAAAGAGGATATCGGCATTGTAAAGCTGGATTTAAATATCGCCCGTCTGTTCGCACCTGCAAAACAGGAAAAGAACACCAGTTTTCAGCTGATTTTATGCGATTCTGCAAACGACATTCTTTACAGCTCGCTTTCCGACGGGGGCGTCAACGCAGAGCAGATTTTGTCTGCTGTGGATGAACAGAATACGAAAACGAATGGCGGTCAGACAGAGAAAACAGAAGTTAGTACGAGACGGAAAAAGTATGACGACGTGACGGCAGTCGGTTCGTATCTGGTACAGGAGCGAAGGATTCAGGATTACGGACTTCGCCTGTTGTTTTTGTTTGAAAATAACGAAATGAGCCAGAAGCGCGGTGAAGTGATTCGCTGGATTTTGCCGTGGATTTTGGTGTTGCTGATTGTCATTGTGCTGGGCGCGTTTGTCTATACCCGGAATTTCTCCGCGCGTGTGGAACGCCTGCTGCAGAAATTCCGCTATGCGGCGGAGACGGGCGATCTAACCGTGCAGGAACCGATTTTGGGAACAGATGAAATCGCGGCGCTCGACCGGCAGTTTTCCCAGTTGTTGAAGCAGCTCGACCGTCTGATCCAGAAAAACTATATCCAGCGTCTGGAAAATAAGGAAACAGAGTTGAAAAACCTGCAGCTGCAGATCAACCCGCATTTTTTGTATAATACACTGGAAACGATGAGCTCAATCGCCGCGGTTAATCAAGTTTTTCTGATTTGCGACATGTGCGGCAAGCTGGGCGAAATCTTTCGCTACAGCCTCGGAAGCAGCGACAGCGAGTTCGTTACGGTCAGCCAAGAGCTGCACCATACAGAAAACTATGTGTTCATCCAGAAAATCCGCTATGGCAACCAGTTTGAGGTCTACTACAGCGTGGATGACGGGCTGGACAAAAAGCTGATTCCGCGCTTTATCCTGCAGCCAATTGTGGAAAACGCAATTGTGCACGGCATGGAAAGGATGACGACGCAGGGAACGCTGGAAATTTCCGTGACGCAGAAAGAAGAAAATTTGCTCATTAAGATCGAGGACGACGGCGTCGGGATGGATCAGGAGCAGCTGCAGGAGTTGTGCCGCTACATTGATGCGCCGGATATCAAGGAAAAGAAAAAGAGAAGCATCGGAGTCCGAAACGTCCATCAACGGATCAAAATGATCTGCGGGGAGCAGTACGGAATCCGGATCCGAAGTGAAGTATACCGGGGAAGCGTGTTTGAAATCTATCTTCCCATGCGCTGAGAGAAGAAGGAGATATTATGTACAAAGTCCTGATTGTGGACGATGAACAGTTGATTCGTTCCGGGATGATTGCCCGCTTTCAGTATCTGAATTTTACATTTGAAAGAATCCGTGAGGCTGCGTCTGGTATGGAGGCGCTTGCGCTTCTGGAAAAGGAACCGGCGGATATCGTCATCACCGACATCAAAATGCCGGATATGGACGGGATGACGTTGATTCGGGAAGCGAAAGAAAAATATCCGGGAACGCAGTTTGTCGTACTTTCCGGCTATGCGGAGTTTGAGTATGCGGAAACAGCGATCGAGCTGGGCGTCAAAAGCTATCTGTTAAAGCCGATTTCCAACGACGAGTTAAAACGGGTCATGAGGAAATTATTTGAGACGCTGGAAAAAGAGCGGCAGATGGAAGCGGAGATTTTCCGGAAACATCAGCTGGAAACGGAACAGAAAGGATGGCTGCAGGAAAAGGCGGTCAACCATCTTTTGCAGGACAACGCAGCATTTCTGACAGAAGAGGAAGCGGCACAGTTAAAATCGACCTGTCCGGAGCTTTGGAAAAAAGAAAAAGGATCTCTGTATCTGGTCGTGATCAATATTGACGCCAAAAGCTACGAGGGAAAAAAATTTCGGCATGAGGATATCGAACTGATCCGCTTTTCCGTGCAGAATGTGTTCGAAGAGATGCGGTCCGGCTGCTGGAAGCTGATTGTCAGCAACCTTGCCAATCCGAACCAGTTATACGCGATGTTCGGCAGAGGAAAGGTCAGCGAACTGCATAGGGAGATTGAGCGGATGTTTCTGCGCATCCAGGTTCTGTTCGAGGAAAAAATGGAAATCTATTTGACGTTTGGCGTCAGCCGCCCGACGGATTTCCCGGACAAAACGTGCGTGAAGGAAGCAGGGGAAGCGTTGAAGCAGCGGATGATTTCCGGAAGCTCGAACCTGTATTTTTATGAAGATTTGCAGGTACTCCAAAGCGTCGCGTTTCCGTCCGTGGAGCTGAAAATGCTGAGTCAGTACCTCGAACGCAGGGATATGGAAAACGTTTATGTGCTTCTCGAAGAAATTCTGGCGGAGGACCGGGTGCAGAAATCTGGAATCCGTTATGTGCGGATGATCTGGATTCGGATTCTGAATTTGCTTCTGCGCAGCTGCAGCAGTCTTCCGGAAAGGAAGGAGACGCTGACGGAGGTGCTAAAGAGTTTTTCTCTGGTGGACGAGGCGGCAGATATCGAATCCCTCAAAAAGCGTTATCTTGCGCTCGCAGAGGATTGCATGAAAAGCGGCGGGATGGCGCAGGGAAACGCGAGAAGCAGGATTCTGCGCGCAATCGAATATCTGGAAGCACATTATAATGAGGATATCGCGATCAACGAGCTGGCAGAGCGCTACGGCATGAGCCCGAACTATTTTTCCTCTCTTTTTAAGAAAGAAAAACAGCAGTCGACGGTTAACTACCTGATCGAGCTTCGAATCCGCAAGGCAGGGGATTATCTGGAGCATACAGAGATGAGCGTCGCGGATATCGCCCGGACGGTGGGCTACGAGGACAGCCAGTATTTTTTCCGGGTGTTTAAAAAAGCGACCGGGCAGACGCCGTTACAATATCGGCAGCAGCACAGAAAACAGGAATAGATAATGCGCAGATGGCAGGAGCGAAAGCTCCTGCCGCCTTTTTTTACAAAAAAATGACATGATTCTTAAAATATTGATATTGACGGAAAACGTTTTCTGATCTATGATAGGGATGTATTTAGAAAACGTTTTCCAACAGAGAGGAGGAGAAAGCTTGGCATCCATAAAAGATGTGGCGAGACAGGCAGGCGTGGCGATCTCCACGGTGTCGAAGGTGCTAAACGGCTATGAAGGCGTCAGTGAAAGCACGAAAGACAAGGTAAATGCGGCGATCGAAGCGTTGAACTATACGCCCAATGCGGTTGCAGCAGCACTTTCCTCCAAACAGTTTGGGCGGGTTGCCCTGCTGTTAAAGCTGGAGGAAACAGCTGGCTGCGTGGATGAGATCAACCTGCAGTATCTTTCCGGCGCGATCCACCGGGCAAAGGAATTAAAGCTTGATGTGGTGACGCTGTTTTTTTCCATGGTAGCGGATATGGGACTGGATGAGCTGACCAGCTATTTAAAAGCTCAGAGCGTCGAAGGAATTATCGCATATGGGATGAATGAGGAAGATGAATTTCTAAGAGAGCTGATTGCGTCTGGTGCGTTTAAAATCGTGCTGGTTGACGCACCCTATCATGACAGGAATACGTCTTCGGTCTGGATTGACCAGAAAAATGCCCAGTACGAAATCGCAAAAAAGACGATCCTCGGCAATGAAAGCTGTACAAAGGTCCTTTATATCGCAGGGGACAAAAAGTCCTTTGTAACCGGAGAACGGATTGCAGGGATGAAGAAGCTGGCAGAGGAGCTTGCGCTGGAGCTGACCATCGAATACGGAGATTTCAGTGAGAAAAAAGCGAGGGAGCTGACCTTCTCTTATGCAGACAGAATGGATGTGTTTGTTTGTGCATCGGATCTGATGGCCATCGGCGCGATGCGGGCATTGATGGAGCTGGATGTGTTCCATCCGGTTTGCGGTTTTGACGGAATCCCGCTCATGAGCTATGCGGGCAAGCAGATGAATACGGTGCGTCAGGATTTTTATGGCGTGTCGGCTGCTGCGGTGGAAGAGGTTGACCGCCTGCTGCATCTGGAAGAGGGAAGAAACGTAGTGCTAGGATATGAACTGGTGCGGATGCGCTACCAGGACATTGTAGAGTAAACAATAGAATGCACGCTCTTCGAGCATTCTATTGTCATGAATCAAAAGTTGCCGCCAGGCGGCAGAAACGGAGGAAAGAATGAGACAGGAAGAAACGATCCGGAGAGAAATTCTGGAACAGAGAATTGACAGGGAGCTGGAAGCTCTGTCTGAGAAGCTCTTCGGCAAAAAGCTGGAGGATGCAAGCGATGAGCAGGTTTATGTTGCACTGCTGTATCTGGTAAAGGGACTGGAAGAGGCAACCGTACCCAACGACGGTGACAAGAAAATCTACTATATTTCTGCCGAGTTCCTGATCGGTAAGCTTTTGTCCAACAATCTGATCAATCTGGGAATCTATGAAAAAGTAGAAAGCGTATTAAAGAGCAAGGGCAAGGAGCTGTCCAGAATCGAAGAGATCGAGCCGGAACCGTCTCTTGGTAACGGTGGTCTGGGACGTCTGGCTGCCTGCTTTATGGATTCCATTGCAACCCTGGGTCTTCCCGGCGAAGGCATCGGTTTAAACTATCACTTCGGTCTGTTCAAGCAGGTATTTAAGGATCGCCTTCAGACCGCAGAAAAGAACGACTGGATCGAGAAGGATTCCTGGCTGAATAAAACCGATGTTTCCTTTGATGTCTTTTTCGGTGACAGAAAGGTAACCTCCCGTCTGTATGATATTGACGTAGTCGGCTACAACAATGGTGTCAATAAGCTGCGCCTGTTCGACATCGAGAGCGTAGATGAAAGCATCGTAAAAGAAGGTATCACATTTGATAAGGAAGCCATCGAAAAGAACCTGACCCTGTTCTTATATCCCGATGATTCCGATGAAGCCGGCAACCTGCTTCGTATTTATCAGCAGTATTTCATGGTCAGCAACGCTGCACAGCTGATCCTGATGGAGATGAAGGAAAAGCAGTACGATCTGAGAAAGATGTACGATTATGCAGTCATCCAGATCAACGATACCCATCCGTCCATGATTATTCCGGAGCTGATCCGTATCCTGGTAAACGATAAAGCGTTTACAATGGACGAGGCAATCGAGGTTGTCAGCAAGACCTGCGCATACACCAACCACACCATCCTGGCAGAGGCTCTGGAAAAATGGCCGCTGTCCTATCTGGAAAAGGTGGTTCCTCAGCTCGTTCCGATCATCAAGGAGCTGTCCGCCCGTGTTGCTGCAAAATACAGCGATCCGAAGGTACAGATCATCGACGATCAGAACCGCGTGCACATGGCTCACATGGATATCCACTACGGCTTCTCCGTAAACGGCGTTGCTGCGATTCACACCGAGATCTTAAAGGATACCGAGCTGCATGCATTTTATGAGATTTATCCTGAAAAGTTCAATAATAAGACAAACGGCATTACCTTCCGCAGATGGCTGCTTTCCTGCAACCGTGAGCTGGCTGCCCTGATTACCGAAAAGATTGGAACCGGCTATCAGAAGGATGCGATGGAGCTGGAAAAGCTGCTTGCATTTAAGGATGACGAGGAATTCTTAAACGATCTGGTAAAGATCAAAAGAGAGAAGAAAGAAGCACTTGTTGCTCATATCAAAGAGCACGAAGGCGAGGAATTAAATCCCGATTCCATTTTCGATATTCAGATCAAGCGTCTGCATGAGTACAAGAGACAGCAGATGAACGCACTGTATATCATCCACAAATATCTGGAGATCAAAGGCGGTAAAAAGCCTGCCCGTCCGCTGACCTTTATTTTCGGCGCGAAGGCAGCTCCGGCTTATGTCATTGCACGGGATATCATCCATCTGCTCTTAGTCCTGCAGCAGATCATCAATAACGATCCGGATGTAAAGGACTACATGAAGGTTGTTATGGTAGAAAACTATAACGTAAGCTATGCAGAGAAGCTGATCCCTGCCTGCGATATTTCCGAGCAGATCTCTCTGGCTTCCAAGGAAGCATCCGGTACCGGCAACATGAAGATGATGTTAAACGGTGCGGTGACACTTGGCACAGCTGACGGTGCAAACGTTGAAATCCACGACCTCGTCGGTGATGACAACATCTATATCTTCGGCGAAAACAGCGAGCAGGTTATCGATCACTATGCAAAGGCAGACTACGTGTCCAGAAGCTTCTATGAGAAGAGCCCTGTGATCAAAGCAGCAGTGGACTTCATCGTAAGCGATCAGGCACTGGCAGTTGGTCATAAGGAGAATCTGGAGCGCCTCTACAACGAGCTGCTGAATAAGGACTGGTTCATGACCCTGCTGGATCTGGAAGACTATATTGCAACCAAAGACCGTATGTTTGCAGATTACGAGGATCAGGAAAAGTGGAAACGCATGATGGTGGTAAATATCGCCAAAGCCGGATTCTTCTCTTCCGATCGTACCATCGCAGAATACAACCGCGATATCTGGAAATTAAAATAAGGATACCAGGGGAAAAAGGTCTGAGCCCCCGGGAGCAGGCTCCCGGGTGGGGGAAAGACCTCTTGACCTGTCAGACATGAGAAATCGGAGATTTCAAATGACAAAAAGGGCGAAACGTCAGAAGTCCGACTGTGCTTGCACGGAGGTTCTGACCTTTCGCCCTGCATGGCGTGACAAAACATATCGTTCAAAGGATGAGAGGAAAAAAGAATGAGAAGAAGCGGTGTTTTATTACCGGTTACCAGCCTGCCATCCCGATTCGGCATCGGAACCTTTTCCAAAGAAGCCTATGCTTTTGTGGATTTTCTGAAGGAAGCGGGACAGAAGCTGTGGCAGATCCTGCCCTTGGGACCCACCGGATATGGGGATTCCCCCTATCAGGCATTTTCTACCTTTGCGGGCAATCCCTACCTGATCGATCTTGAAGAGCTGATCGAAAACGGATGGCTGACAGAAGAAGAATGTGAAAATACAGACTGGGGCGGCAGCAAGTCCTATGTGGATTATGAAAAAATGTATCAGGGACGGTTTCCCCTGCTGCGCAAGGCATACCACAACAGCCATATCGCAGAGAATGCTGAATTTATTGCATTCTGTGAGGAAAATGACTGGTGGCTTTCTGATTATGCGTTGTTTATGGCGATCAAGGACAGTCAGGGCGGCGCAAGCTTCCTGGAATGGGACGCACCTTTAAAGCTGCGGGAGCCTGAAGCAATCAGACGCTGCAGACATGAGCTGTCTGATGAAATCTGCTTCTGGCAGTTTTTACAGTATTTGTTTGCAAAACAGTGGCAGGCACTCAAGGCCTATGCCAATGGAAAAGGGATCTCTATTATCGGAGATATCCCGATTTACGTTGCACTTGACAGTGCAGATACCTGGTCTCATCCGGAGCTGTTCCAGCTTTCTGAGGGCTGCGTGCCCAAGGCAGTTGCAGGGGTTCCGCCGGATGCTTTTTCTGCCACCGGTCAGCTGTGGGGGAACCCTCTTTATGACTGGGAATATCACAGAAAGACCGGCTATGACTGGTGGATCTTAAGAATCGGTTATAGCTATCGTCTCTACGATATCGTCCGCGTAGATCATTTCCGTGGCTTCGAGGCATATTTCTCGATTCCTTACGGAGACGAAACCGCAGTCAATGGTCACTGGGAAAAGGGACCTGACTTCGAACTTTTTGCAGCGATGAAGATGAAGCTGGGCAAAAAAGAGATGATCGCAGAGGATCTGGGTGTTATCACACCTCCTGTCCGCAAAATGATCAAAAAATGCGGATATCCGGGTATGAAGGTATTGCAGTTCGCATTTGACAGCTATGACAGTGAATACCTGCCGCACAATTATGATAAGAACTGTATTGTTTACACCGGAACCCATGACAACCAGACGACCCGCGGCTGGTACGAAGAAAACAACCGCAAGGTGCAGAAATACATTCGTGAGTACCTGCGGGTAAAAAGCGGTAAGGATGTGGTGGAAGCGATGATCGCAACAGCGATGTCCTCAACCGCAGGAACCGCAGTGATCCCGATGCAGGATTGGCTCGGACTCGGACGAGAAGCCCGCATGAACTTCCCGTCCACCCTTGGCGACAACTGGAAATGGCGCCTGACGGACGGACAGCTGACGGATGCACTGGCAGCACATATGAAGGATGTGACGGAGACGTATTGCAGGTGATCTGTCCTGACAAACAAGACCCCCCGAAGAGCTGCAACTCTCCGGGGGGTCGTTTGTGTTGACTGGAACTATTTTTTCCCTTTGACTGGTTTCACGATGGCGGATAACAGCGAAAAGTAGGGGATAAAAGAAACGGAAAAACAACGGGGAATGTCACAGGGCACGGCGGCTCAAATTCGAATTATGATAGGCCGGATCCTTGGTCACATCCTGGTCGAACCAGTCCGGCGGTGTGAATGCGTTTGCTTCCTCGATGGATGGAAATTCTACTTCTGCAATGATAAGAGGCGCCAGAGACTTCTCAAAAACATCCAGCTCGATGGTATAAGGATCCCAGGGGATCAGATATCGTTTTTTGGAA
>ERZ773241.1101-NODE-1101-length-27390-cov-4.502616_pt1 | contig 27390 bp, 28 predicted proteins | sample MGYA00580989_ERZ773241 | MGnify/ENA primary metagenome ERZ773241 (study PRJEB29015, sample SAMEA2737804) | human gut metagenome | biome: human gut; feature: human-associated habitat; material: faeces | place: China | collected 2012 ... | reverse complement strand
AGCCGGTCGGCGATTTTGATCAGCACCACCCGGATGTCCTTGCTCATGGCCATGAGCATCTTCCGGAGGTTCTCCATCTGCTCCTCCTCCTTGGAGGTATAGTGGACACGGGTCAGCTTGCTGACGCCCTCCACCAGATCCGCCACCGTGGGAGAGAAGAGCCGGGAGATGTCCTCGTGGGTGGCGGAGGTATCCTCGATGGTGTCGTGGAGCAGAGCCGCCTCGATGGACTCGGAGTCCAGATGCAGCTCCTCCGCCACGATCTGGGCCACCGCCAGCGGGTGGGTGATGAAGGGAGAGCCGTCCTTCCGCATCTGCGCTCCGTGGGCCTTGGCGGCGAACTCGAAGGCGGCCCGGATCTGCTGGAAGTTGGCGCTGGGGTTATAGTGGCGGACGGTGTCCTCCAGCTTGCGGTAGCGCTGCTCCAGATCAGCCCAGACCTCCGGGCGGATCTCCGGCACCAGAGACGCCGGTGCGGTGGTATTCTGGGTATCAGTCATGGTGATCGCCTCCCCGTTTGGGCTGCATGACCTCATGCAGGCCCTGTAAGTAACCGGATTCCTCCAAGCGGACGTGTTTCCCCTGGCCGGTGAGTGTGATGGAAATGGTGTCGCCCTCTTGCCGGAGGGTCAGCAGCTGCCGTTCCCGGAACACCTCCAGACAGAAGGCAGTCCGAAGGAAGGGGTCGGCCCCCTCCAGCCGGGCGGACAGCTCCCGCAGCAGCGGCAGGTAGCAGGCGGTGAGCCCCTCCGGGGGGACGGTGTGCTCCAGCGCCCGCCACAGCTGCACGCACTGGCTGCGGGAGGGCAGCAGGTGGACCGCCTCCTTGGGCAGGAGCCGGTCGCCCCGCAGACAGCGCTCCAACAGGTGCAGGCACTCATCCTCCCGTGTACTGACAGTGAGGGACGGGCGGATGTCCACCATTTGCAGCTGTACCGTGCGGTTGCCCCGAAATTCGTTGATCTGCAGATAAAAGGCCGCATCCACCCGGCTGCCCGCCGCAACGGGACAGGTGTCGGGGGAGACGGAGAAGAAAATACCGTCGAACTGGCTGCTGCCCTTGCTGAGCCGCAGCTTCAGGTGGCGATTCTGGCCCACGCTCTGCAGCCGCTCCAGCGTGGCGCCCATCAGGCAGAAGAGAGGGCGGGCATTGCCGGCGCCGTAGGGCTCCAGCATCCCCAGAGCCTCCACCTCCGTCAGGGTGACACGGCTGGGACAGGTGAGGGCGGCATCGATCTCCAGACATACCTCCGGCGCTCCACCGCCCTGATACTCCCGCACCAGCTGGTTCATCCGCTGGCGGAAGGCGGGGATATTGGCGACATCGATGGTGAAGCCCGCTGCCAGCTCGTGACCGCCGAAATCCAGCAGGAGGTCGGAGCAGCGCTCCAGAGCGGCGAAAAGGTTGAAGCCGCCCCAGCTGCGGCAGGAGCCCTTGCCCACGGTGCCGTTTAAGTGGATCATAAAGCTGGGACAGGCGTATTTTTCCGACAGGCGGGAGGCCACGATGCCCACCACCCCTTGGTGCCACGTGTCGGAGGCCAGCACCAGAGCGCTGCGCTCCTGCAGCGGCAGATGGTCGATCTGTTCCACTGCCTGGGCATAGATGGTCTGCTCCACCGCCTGCCGCTCCCGGTTCAGGGCGCACAGCTCACGGGCCAACCGGGCGGCCTCCGCCGGGTCCTGACACAGCAGGAGGTCGGCGGCCTTGTCCGCTGCCCCCATGCGGCCGGCGGCGTTGATGCGGGGGGCCAGCACGAAGCCCACCTGCACGGAGGTGATGGCCTTATCCATGAGACCTGCCTCCTGCAGCAGGGCGTGGAGGCCGATGAAGTCCGACTGGGTGATGCACTCCAAGCCACGGGAGACGATGATGCGGTTCTCCCCGGACATGGGCATCACGTCGGCAATGGTGCCGATGGCGGCCAAGGTGCAGTAGCGGGAGAAAAGGGCCTCCTCCCGGCTCTCGCCGCCCAGCGCCAGCACCAGCTTCAGCGCCACGCCGCAGCCCGCCAGATAGGGGAAGGGATAGGTGCAGTCCGGCCGGTGGGGGTCCACCACCGCCGCGGCCCGTGGCAGGGTGTCCTTGCACTCGTGGTGATCGGTGATGACCACATCCATGCCCAGAGAGGCGGCGAAGTCCACCTCCTCCACCCCGGTGATGCCGCAGTCCACGGTGATGAGCAGCTCTACCCCCTGCTCATGGAGGGAGCGGATGGCGTCCTGCCCCAGCCCGTAGCCGTCCTCGATGCGGCGAGGAATATAGTGCAGCACATCGACGCCCCGGCTTTTCAGGTAATCCACCAGGATCACCGTGGCGGTGATGCCGTCCACGTCGTAATCCCCGAACACCGCTATGCGGCGACCCTGACTGATGGCCCGGCTGATGCACTCCACCGCCCGGTCCATGTCCTTCATCAGGAAGGGGGAGCAGGTCAGATCCCGGCCCCGCTCCAGAAAGGCGGCGGCCTCCTCCGCCGTGGAGATGCCCCGTGCCGCCAGTACCTGCGACACCAGCTGGGGATAGCCAGCCTCGCCGAGACGGCGGATATCCGCTTCCTCCGCTGGGGCGATATGCCATTTGGAAAACTTCATCTGCCAGCGCTCCCTTCCGCATACTACTATAATCAACTATTATAACAAATTCGCCGGAAAAGGACAAGCAGAAAGTGCGGCCGCAGCGGGCTTTTTGCGGGGCGAAGGAATGGGAAAACGGTTGCAATGGATGGCGGGAGGGCGTATAATGACTGCATCTGCATAGGAATGAGGAAAAAGCATCATGAGACCTGACGGAACCAGAGTGAAAGACCTGCCGCCGCTGGTGGCGGCCATCCCCTACATCATGCCCAAGCGCTACGATGCGTGGAACTCCATCACCGAGAACATCGACGAGGAGGCTGTAAAGGCCTACATCCGCCATTGGCGGCGGGAGGGCGTACGCTTGAACCACATGAGTGTCATCATCGCCGCCTACTACCGGGCGGTGCTGGATAATCCAAAGCTGAACTACTTCGTGATGAACGGAAAAATTTATCGGCGCAACCACTTCTGCGTCTCCTTCGTCATTCTCAAGAAGCGATCCGACGGGGTGGTCAACGAGACAACGCTGAAAGTGTATTTGGAGCCGTCGGACGATATTTTCTCCATTGACAGGAAAATTCGGGAGGTTATTGCCGCCAACCAGCATGAGCACCAGTCCAACAGCACCGACAAGTTCGCACGGTTCATGTTCTCCGTGCCGGGGCTGCCAAAGTTCGTGGTGTGGCTGGCGTATCATCTGGACAAACACGGGCTGCTGCCCCGGAAGATCATCGACCTGTCCCCCTTCCACACCAGTATGTTCATCACCAATCTGGCCTCCATCAAGACCAGCTATATCCATCACCACTGCTATGAGTTCGGTACCACCAGCGTGTTCGTGTGCATGGGCAAGCCCGTGCCGGACTACATGGGCGGCGACCTGACCCGGAAGGTGATGCCCATCGGCGTGGTGATGGACGAGCGCATCTGCACCGGATATGAGTATGCGGCGTTTTACAGCGATTTCAAGGGCTACCTCCGGGACCTGAGCCAGCTGGAGACCCCCTTTGACGGCAGCCGCCTCCAAAAGGAGGAGGAAAAGACTCCGGCCGGTGTATCCTGATGCCGGGCGGGAACATAGGATAGACGGCCCCTGCGGGGGCGGGACAGGAGGAGACACCCCATGTATGAAGAGCACATCCGGGCGGCAGCCCGGTCCATGGCGGAGAATATGCAGCGCAGCCCCGTTCCCATGTACGGCAAGGGCCTGCGGCTGCCGGACAAGGGGGCAGTGATCGGACTGCTGAAGGAGATCCGGCGGCTGGTCTTTCCGGCCTACTACGGCGACCCGGAGCTGATGACCCTTCCGGTGGAGGACTACACGGCGCTGCTGCTGGAGCGCATCGAGGGCCAGCTGGCCCGGCAGATCGCTCTGGCCCTGCCGGAGGAGCAGGAGCAGCGGGCGTCGGTGCTGGCCCGTGAGGTGGTGGAGGCCCTGCCCGGCGTGCAGCGGCTGCTGCTGACGGATCTGGACGCCACCTTTGAATCCGACCCGGCGGCGGCCTCCAAGGAGGAGATCCTGTTCGCCTATCCGGGGCTGTTTGCCATTTTCGTATACCGGGTGGCCCATGAGCTGTATCTGCGCCAGATTCCCATGATCCCCCGGATCATGAGTGAGTACGCCCACAGCCGCACGGGCATCGATATTCACCCCGGCGCACAGATCGGCGCCCACTTCTTCATCGATCACGGCACCGGCATCGTGGTGGGCGAGACCACGGTCATCGGGGAGAATGTGAAGCTGTATCAGGGCGTGACGCTGGGAGCGCTGTCCCCTCGGAAGGGCCACGCCAGTCTGCCGGGGAAGCGGCATCCCACCGTGGGCAGCGACGTGACCATCTACTCCGGGGCCTCTATTCTGGGCGGTGAGACCACCATCGGGGATCATGCCGTGGTGGGCGGCAACGCCTTCCTGACGGATTCGGTGGCGGAGGATACTCAGGTGGTGATCCGCACGCCGGAGCCGATCTACCGGGAGCGCAGGCACCGGGAGAAGTGAAATAAGCCCCAGCCGGATGGTGTGCAGCACCGCCCGGCTGGGATTTTATTTCGCCTTGTTTGGCTGCCTCCGATGAGTCACTGTTTTGCCTCCGGCGGGTGCCTTTCTGATAGCAGTCCTTTTTTCTGTCTCCGACAGCCTACTTTTTGCCTCCGGTAGGTGGCTTTCTTTCGCTGCTGAAGGAAAGTTACCCGCCGGAGGCATAAAAGAAAAACTGATGGCAAAAAATATGCCGCCGGTGGCAGCAAACAGCCCCCTCTGCAGACAAAAGGAAGAGACGATGTCTCCATCGTCTCTTCCTTTTTAACATGTGCAGCATGAGCACTTACAGCACCGTGATATGGACGCACCGGGCGTCACAGCGGCGCAGGGCAATGACGGCATCCAGCACCTCATAGGCCACCGGATCACCCAAGGGACTGACCTGCACCGCCCGGACGATTGTGCCGGGGATGAAGCCCAGCTCCAGCAGCCGCTGACGCTGGGAGTGCGTCACAGCCCGGATGGCGGCCCACCGGCCCGCCGGCAGGGTATCCAGCGTATCTGCCACGGAAAAGACCTCCTTTTAGGGGAGTGGTCTATCCTATGCCGCCTGTAGGGCGGCGGTCACAGCCACGTCTCGTCGAAGCCATAGGGCAGCAGCTCCTTCAGGGCGAAGTGCTTGGCATCCCCCTTGCCGTTGAGGCAGATGACCTCCATCTGGGGGGCGAATTCCTGCATCACCTGCCGGCAGGAGCCGCAGGGGACGCAGTAGTCCTCGCTCTTCCCAGCGATGACGATGCGTTTGAAATCCCGATGGCCCTCACTGATGGCCTTGAAGATGGCGGTGCGTTCGGCACAGATGGTGAGACCGTAGGCGGCGTTTTCAATGTTGCAGCCGGTGAACACCGTGCCGTCGCTGCACTCCAGCGCCGCACCCACGGGAAAATGGGAATAGGGGCTGTAAGAACGGTCCAGCATGGCAATGGCGGCCCGGCACAGTTCCTGTTCTGTCATGGGATGACCTCCTTTTGCACTTAGGTGGGAAAGCCCTTTTGGGGTCATTGTAGCGCATTTTGCCCGGCCCGTCAAGGCAGGCCTCAGTCCTCCAGCAGCAGGCGCAATGCATCATCCGTGGGGAGCTCCAGCTCCGGCACGGCGGCGTTCAGTCCCTGTACCTGCTGGGCGGTGAGGGAATAGACACCGTCCTCGTCCGGCTCCAGTCCCTGCTGGGACAGCCACTGGCGGGCCTGCTGGGCCAGCTCCGGGCAGCCTATGAGCACATAGTCCGCCGGGCCGGAGGATTCCTGCCTCTCTGTGCCGCCGGAGGCGAAGGTCAGACCGCCGTCAGAGGGGGTGACCTCATCGGTGAAAACATCCTCGTTGGCGCCCACAGAGTTGTTGGCGGAGGAATCCGGCAAAATACCGCTGAAGGGAGAGTCGCCGCCCTTCTCCACCTGATAGCGTATCAGATAGACGCCCAGCACCACCACAAGACACGCCGCCATGCCCATGGCGGCCCGCAGCCACGGCGACTGCCGTCGATGCTGGGGCGTGGCGTGGACACGGTTCATGATATCCGGAAGCAGGTCATCCAGGACGGGATCGGTATCGGCCCGCAGGGCCTGCTCCATGGCCAGCAGCTGCCGGTAGTAGCTGCGGCAGCCGGGACAATCCCGCAGATGGGCGAGTACGGCGTCTTGTTCCGGGCCGACCAGCTCCCCGTCCAGCAGGGCCTCGATCTGTTCCTGATTGCAGTGCATACTCACCCCTCCTTTCCATTTGGTAAGACGGCAGAGTCGGGAAAGAAGTTCCCCTGCCGCAGGAGAATTTCACGCAGCTGGCGGCGGGCACGGCTGATGCGGGATTTCACCGTGCCGCTCTCCAGTGACAGGGCCTGTGCGATCTCGTCGTAGCTCAGCTGCTGTACCACCCGCAGCAACAGAACCTGCCGGTGTTCCGGTGACAGCTGATCCAGCGCCCTTTGCAGGGCCTCCTGCTGCTCTCTCTGCTCCGCCAGAAGCTCCGGCTGCTGGGGATCCGTCCGCTCCGGCGCCTCCTCCAGCGGGAGGTTCCCCAGATGGTGCTTTTCCCGACGCAGGAAGTCGATGGCGGCATTGGTGGTAAGCCGGTACAGCCATGAGGAGAAGCGGCTGTCGCCCCGGAAAGCCGGCAGACCACGCCATGCCGCCAGAAAGGCGTCCTGCGTCACCTCACGGGCGTCCTCGGCGCTGCCGCACATCCGCAGTGCCAGCCGGTACACCGGCCCTTCGTAGGCCACCACCAGCTGCTCGAAGGCGTCTGCGTCACCGTGTCTGGCACGGGCGATCCACTGCTGCTCGGTCATTTCAGGTCCCTCTTGATGCCGGCGGTGATGCGCTCCATATCCTCCAGCGTGTTCATCCGCACGATCTGTTCCTTATAGTAGTTGGCGTGGGGAACGCCCTTGAGATACCATGCGTACTGCTTCCGGGCCTCCAGCATGGCGATATGCTCCCCTTTATCCTCGGCGGCCAGACGGATCTGCCGCACGGCCACATCGCAGCGCTCTGCCAGCGGCGGCAGCGGCGGGACGGGACGGCCCTCCAGCGCCGCCTGGGCCTGCTGAAAGATCCATGGGTTGCCGAAGCTGCCCCGGCCGATCATGGCGGCGTCAGCGCCGGTAAAGTGGAGGATGGCCACGGCATCCTCCGCCGAGAACACGTCGCCGTTGGCGATAACGGGGATGGACACCGCCTGCTTCACCTGACGGATGGTGACCCAGTCCGCCTGTCCGGCGTACATTTGGGCGCGGGTGCGGCCGTGAACGGCCACCGCCGACACCCCTGCCTGCTCCAGCATCCGGGCCAGCTCCACGGCATTGATGCTGCCCTTGTCCCAGCCCCGACGCATTTTCACCGTCACTGGTACCGGGCAGGCCTTCACCACCGCCTCGGCAATGCGTGCAGCCCGCTCCGGGTCTTTCATCAGGGCGGAGCCGTCACCGTTGGAGACCACCTTGCCCACGGGACAGCCCATGTTGATGTCAATGAAGTCGGCGCCGGACAGCTCGGCGGCCATGCAGGCGGCTTCCGCCATGCAGGCGGCGTCGCTGCCGAAGATCTGCACCCCGGCAGGATGCTCCCCCGGCCCCAGACGCAGCAGACTGCGGGTCTTGCGGTCCTGATAGCACAGGGCCTTGGCGCTGACCATCTCGGTGACGGTAAGCCCTGCCCCCAGCTCCCGGCAGATCTGGCGGAAGGCCAGATCGGTGACCCCGGCCATAGGGGCCAGGACCAGCCGGGAATCCACATGGATGCGGCCGATGTTCATGGTGTCTCCTCGCTTTCGGGTGATATTGCTCCCCAGTATAGCACATGGCGGGAAAAAAGAAAAGACGGGGAAAAAGAAACCGGAGGGAAGCACCGCTCCCCTCCGGCAGGTGTCATATTTTTTCCGGAAGAGCCAGATCGTCGGTGCGGACCCATTCCTCCACGTCCACCACGGTGAACTCCTCCGGCGTCCGGCGGATCACCACACGGGCCAGCCCCGCATTGATGACCATGCGGCGGCACATGGGGCAGGAGGTGGCATCTGTCAGCAGCTCTCCGGTCTGGGCATTGCGGCCCACCAAATACAGTGTGCCGCCCACCATGTCCCGGCGGCTGGCGGAGATGATGGCGTTGGCCTCGGCGTGGACGCTGCGGCACAGCTCATAGCGCTCGCCCCTCGGCACCTGCATGGCCTCCCGTGTGCAAAAGCCCATGTCCACGCAGTTTTTCCGCCCACGGGGGGAGCCGTTGTAGCCGGTGGAAATGATCTCGTCGTTCTTGACGATGATGGCGCCGTAGACCCGGCGCAGACAGGTGGCACGCTCCAGAACGGTCTGGGCGATGTTCAGGTAGTAGTTCTCCTTGCTGATGCGGTTCATAACTTCCCCTCCTGACGGAATTTTTCCTCATTATATCGGATTCCCACCGGCGACGCAAGCATAAAAAATTTACATTTTTTGCCCGCTGCCGCCCCTCGACCGCCATTGACAAACAAAAGTGTGCGGGGGTATAATACAAGCACACCCGTGTATATGAAAGGAGATCATGAACATGGCATTTTTTGAAGAACTGGGCAAGAAGGCACAGGCCGTCGCCGGCGTAGCGGCGGAAAAGGCCAAGGATCTGGCGGGCGTCGCCTCCGAGAAGGCGAAGAGTGTTTCGGATTCCGCCAAGGCCAGCATGGAGATCATCTCCGAGCAGCGTGAAATGGAAAAGAATTACCGTGCCATCGGTGAGTGGTTCGTGTCCGAGTATGAGGGCGAGGTCCCCGATGCCGTGAAGGATGTGGTGGCCGCCGTCATCGCCTCTAAGGAGCGCATCGGTGAGCTGGAGGCCGCCAAGGCGGCCAAGAAGGAAGGGGAGTCCTGCCCTTGCAGCTGCCAGGAGCAGCCCGCCGAGGAGACCCAGCAGAAGGTCTGCCCCGTGTGCGGTGAGTCCTCCGACGGCAAGTTCTGCCCCAAGTGCGGCGCCCCCATGGGCGAGTAAGCTCTGTACCTGAAACCGCCCCCGCAGGTCGTGACCTGCGGGGGCGGTTATTTTTCTGGAAGACTATCCCTTACTTCTTGATCTCACCGTTGGCGGCGGCGGTCAGATAGGCGTTGATGAAGCCGTCGATGTCGCCGTCCATGACAGCTTGAATGTTGCCCATTTCATAGCCGGTGCGGGTGTCCTTGGCCAGCGTGTAGGGCATGAACACATAGGAGCGGATCTGGCTGCCCCACTCGATCTTCATCTGTACGCCCTTGAGGTCGCTGATCTTCTCGGCGTGCTGCTGCAGCTTCAGCTCCGCCAGCTTGGCCCGCAGCATCTTCATGGCGTTGTCCCGGTTCTGGAACTGGCTGCGCTCCGTCTGGCAGAACACCACGATGCCCGTGGGCAGGTGGGTCAGGCGGACGGCGGAGGAGGTCTTGTTGATGTGCTGACCGCCTGCACCGCTGGAGCGGCAGGCCTGCATCTCGATGTCCTCCGGGCGGATCTCGATCTCGCTGTCGTCGTCCAGCTCCGGCATGACCTCCAGCGCAGCGAAGCTGGTCTGGCGTCGGGCATTGGCATCGAAGGGAGAAACACGCACCAGACGGTGGACGCCGTTCTCACTCTTCAGATAGCCGTAGGCATTCTCCCCCTCGATGAGGATGGTGGCGGACTTGATGCCCGCCTCATCGCCGGCCTCGTAATCCATGAGCTGATAGGTGTAGCCGTGGCGCTCCGCCCAGCGGGTATACATCCGGTAGAGCATCTCCGTCCAGTCCTGGGCCTCGGTGCCGCCTGCTCCGGCGTGGAAGGTGAGGATGGCGTTGTTGGCATCGTACTCGCCGGACAGAAGCGCCGCCAGACGGCGCTCGTTGATCTCCTTTTCCAGCGTCTCATAGCCGGAGGTCACCTCCGGCAGCTGGGAGGCGTCGTCCTCCTCCTGTGCCATTTCGCACAGGGTCAGGGTGTCCTCCCAGTCGGACACCAGTCGGTCGTACTTCCTGACCTTGCTCTCCAGCCGCTTGATCTGCTGGGAGACCTTCTGGCTGCGGTCCACGTCGCTCCAAAAGCCCTCCTGCTCCGTCTCCTTCTGAAGCTGCGCCAACTCCTCACGGGCCTTGGGAATGGACAGGGCCTTCTCCAGCTCCTGAAGGGTCGGCTCCAGCGCCTGAAGCTTCTGTTTATATTCGTCGTATTCAATGACTGCCATAGGGTCGTCTCCTTCTTGTGTCAGATTTCCTTAGCCTTTCTATTATATCCGAAAGAGGCCGGGCTGTAAAGGGGGAGGGCGGGGAAGTTTGCAAAAACCAGCCGCAGAGGGAAGGCTCTGCGGCTGGGGGCGTTTTCAGGGCTTCAGTCGATGATGCGGGAGAAGGTCATGCCGCTCTTCTGCATATGCACGTCCAGCCGCACCCGGTCGCCCCGGATATAGCTGCGGGTGTACTCATAGACCCGGCCGTCCTCGGTCTTGGTGCGGCGCTGGTGATAGAAGGCACAGCTGCCCGGCTCCACGCTGAGGAGATTGGCACGGGGCGCATCCAGCATCACCGCCTCATAGGTATCCTCAGCGGAGAAGGGGGTGATGCCCACATGGTACAGCAGGCTGTAAAAGCTGTGGGTCTGCACCATCTCACGGGTGAGGTTGGGGTAGATAAACTGGGGATAGTAGGACGTCTCCAGAATCAGGGGCTCACCGTCCACATTGCGGACACGGGTGAAGCAGTAGACCGACGTTCCCTCCCGCAGCTCCATCTTCTCGCAGATGGCCCGTGTAGGGACGATAACGCCGAAGTCCACCAGCGTGGAGGAGGGGGTCTTACCCAGCGAGGAGACCTCAGTGGTGAAGGAATAGCGCACGCCCCGGCGATTGGTGTTGGGGTCGGCCACAAAAGTACCCTTGCCCCGCTTGCGGACCACGAGGCCCTCATCCTCCAGCTCACCGATGGCCTGACGGACGGTGTTGCGGCTGACATTCAGCGCCCGGCACAGCTCCGCCTCGGAGGGCAGCAGATCGCCGATGGCCAGTGCGCCGGAGGAGATGCTGCGCTTGATGATGCCCACCAGCTGGGCATAGAGAGGGATATCACTGCTCAGAGACAGAGACTCACTGAGAATAGCATTGGGTTCCATAAAAAAACGGTTCCTTTCATATGGGTTCTCCCGTTTGTATTGCATATGTTCGGGATGTTCTGATTGTACCATATACATTTTGGAAAAGATACCATCTAAAGAGACAAAAAAGGCGACGTTTAGCGGGAAGATTCAGCAAAGCGACGAAAACGAGCGAAACAACAACCAAGTAGAATGTGGGGAATTCATTTATCGGAGATTTCGGAAGAAATCCGTCAGCACCCGGCGGCAGTCCTCCGCCAGCACCCCGCCTACCAACGCCGGTGGGTGGGGGAAGTCCTCCATGAACAGGTTCAGCACCCCGCCGCAGGCGCCCATCTCCCGATCCCGTGCGCCGTAATAGACCCGTGGGATGCGGGCGTTGAGAATGGCTCCGGCGCACATGGGACAGGGCTCCAGCGTCACATAGAGGGTGCAGTCATCCAAACGCCAGGTGCCGAGGGCCTCATTGGCCTGCCGGATGGCCTCCATTTCAGCGTGGGAGGAGGTGTGCTGCTTCTCCTCCCGGCGGTTGCGGCCCCGGCCCACGATCTGCCCCTCCCGGACGATGACGCAGCCCACCGGCACCTCGCCGTGGGCGGCGGCCTCCTGAGCCAGCGCCAGCGCCTGACGCATATATTCCTCGTGCATGGCGCACCTCCTGAAAATTTCGGCTTGTCCCACGGCTAAAGTCCGGCATATCCGGATAAAATATCCGTACAATGAAAGGGAACGGGGAGGACTTGGACATGGGAAAAAAGGTGGAGCATCCGCTGGATATCCTGCGGGAGGAATTGCAGCAGACCAATGTGGCGCTGAAGTGCGCCTACGATAAGTTCAACTATGTCACAGAGCCGGAGCTGGTGGAGGCCAGCATCTACGAGATCAGCGCCCTGAAGGCCCGATACAGCTACCTGCTGCGGTGCATCAAGGAGCAGGAACCGGCGGCCCGCTCCGGGGGCCGGACGGTATCACCCACCGCCGTGGCGGCCTCCGCCGGGAAGGGAGGGCCTGTATGTCCGGTATAGAGATCGGCGCACTGTGCGTGGTGGGGGCGTTTTTACTGTTCGCTGCCGTGCGTCTGTTCCGGGGGCCGGTGAAGCTGGCCCTGCGGGTGCTGGTGAACTCGGCGCTGGGCTTTGGGGCGGTGTGGCTGCTGAACCTCACCGCCGCCCTCACCGGCATCCGGCTGGGGCTCAACGTGTTCAACGCCCTCTTCATCGGGGTGCTGGGTGTTCCCGGCTTCGGTCTGCTGTTGCTGCTGCAATGGGTGCTGGCGTGACAAAACGACAGGATATTACATATTATCTGCAAGATAGAAACGGAAACCGCCGGTCAGCGCTCCTGCTGTTCCAGATTCCAGCCATAGAGAGGGTAGCGCTGGAGACTGCCGAAAAGCTTCTGCTTGATGTCGGGATAGCGCCCCTCCAGCTGATGGATCAGATCCTTCACCTCCTGTCGGCGGGTGGAGCCGTTGGCAGGACAGGGGTTGTGGACCACCGGCAGGTGGAGCCGCTCCACCGTGCGGCGAATGTCGGCCTCCCGGCAGTACAGCAGTGGGCGGATCTGGGTGATGCCCGTGCGGTCCAGATACGTCACCGGCTGGAAGCAGCCGATGCGCCCCTCGAACAGCAGATTCATCAGCAGCGTTTCGATGGCATCGTCGTAGTGATGCCCCAGTGCGATCTTGTGGATCCCCCGCTCCGCCAGCGCCGTATTCAGGCTGCCCCGCCGCAGCTTGGCGCAGAGGGAGCAGGGGTTCTTTTCTTTGCGCTCTTCAAACACGATCTGGTATACCGGCACATGGATGCGGGTGTAAGGGACCTCCAGCTCCCGGCACAGCTCCGCCACGGCATCAAAGCTCATGCCCGGCGTGCCGGTCTCCAGCGTGATGGCCTCCACCTGAAAGGGGAGGGGATAGAAGTCCCGCAGCCGGGCCAGAGCCGTCAGGGTCAGCAGGCTGTCCTTGCCGCCGGAGACGCCCACGGCCACCTTGTCCCCGGCCTCGATCATGTGATAGTCCTCCACGCAGCGGCGGACCTGTCCTAAAATATGCTGCATATGCTGCCTCCGGGAAATGAAATTGCGTTTTTAGAAAACGAGAGATAAACAACGAAAACAAGAGATAATCGCAGATGTTCTAATGGTAAATTAAAACGATGTTGACATTTTTGCGGGGGTGTGTTATAAATATCCTTGCGCTGTTTGCGTGTTTTCTCTCCCCATGATAGCAAGGGAGCACGGAAAAGTAAAGCAATACATTATATAAATTGGAGGAAATCACCATGTCCACTTATATGGAAAAAAAGGGCAATGTTGTCCGCAAGTGGTACGTCGTGGATGCCGCCGGTAAGCCCCTGGGCAAGACCGCCGTCATCGTCGCTGACCTGCTGCGTGGTAAGGGCAAGCCCACCTACACCCCTCATGCCGACTGCGGTGACAACGTCATCGTCATCAATGCCGGCAAGGCTGTTCTCACCGGCAACAAGATGGAGCAGAAGTACTACCGTACCCACTCCGGTTGGGTGGGCGGCCTGAAGGAGACCAAGTATCGCCTGCTGATGCAGGAGAAGCCCGAGGTCGCCGTGCGTGTGGCCGTGCGTGGCATGATGCCCCGCAACATCGTCACCAAGGACTCCCTGAAGCGTCTGCACATCTACGCCGGCGAGCAGCATGAGCATCAGGCTCAGAAGCCCGAGCTGGTCAAGTAAGGAGGAAAAAGAGAATGTATCAGTCTAAGAATCCCTATATGTACGGCACCGGCCGTCGTAAGTCCTCCGTGGCCCGTGTGCATCTGTTCCCCAACGGCACCGGCTCCATCACCATCAACGGCCGTGATATCGACGATTACTTCGGTCTGGAGACCCTGAAGATGGTGGTTCGCCAGCCCCTGAACACCACCGGCACTCTGGGCAAGGTGGATATCGTGGCTACCGTCGAGGGCGGCGGTGTGTCTGGTCAGGCCGGTGCTCTGCGCCATGGCATCAGCCGTGCGCTGCTGCTGGTAAATCCCGAGTACCGTGCCGCCCTGAAGAAGGCCGGTTTCCTGACCCGTGATCCTCGTATGAAGGAGCGTAAGAAGTACGGCCTCAAGGCCGCCCGTCGCGCACCTCAGTTCAGCAAGCGCTGAGCTTACGAAGAGACTGCTTCCAAAGCCTTGGAGCGTCAAGGCTGCATAGGACAGGCAGCAAGCCTGCCTCCCATTGGAACAAAAAACGGCGTGACCGCATGGTCACGCCGTTTTTCTGTGTTCTGCTTTACGCCGCCGGGACGGCCTTGGCCACACTGTAAGCCTGCAGGATGCTGCCCTCGCCCTCGGCATACTTCACCGTCACCGTGTCGCCCACGTTGAGGATCACGGCCTCCGGAGCCTCGGCGGCGGAGATGGTGTAGTACACCGTGCCGTCGGAGAGCTGGAGGTAGTACCAGGTGTTGCCGTCCATAACGGCGCTGCGGAGGTCGGCGATGACGCCGGTGACCTCCCCCTGATCGGAAGCAGAGGGCTCCGTATCCGCCGGGTCAATGAGGTTATACCGGGCCAGCATCTGGCGATAGTTGCTCTCGCATTCCGCCACGCTGCCGCCGGTGGCCACGATCTGGTACTGGCTGACGTTGACCATGGCGTACATCTTCACCAAGCCGGCGGCGTCCTTCAGCGCCATGAAGTAGCTGGGCTGATCTGCGATGTTCAGCAGCAGAGGGAAGGTGGCGGTGTAATTCATCTGCTGCACCTGACCCCGTGCCGAATCCATGGCGGAGTACTCCTCGGCGCCGGCCACGGAGTAAAAACGTGTCTCCTTGGTGCGCTGGTTGGAGAGGATGAAGCCGATGTTGGACTGATCCGACACCACCGACGTGATGCCGGTGTACATATACACGTCGTCTCCGATGGCGATGTAGTTATAGCCATCGGTGGTGACGGTGACATCCCGCTGGCCGAACAGGGAGTTGATGAAGCCGTGGATATAGGTGCCGTGGTAGTCGTACTGCTGGACGATGAGATCCGCCGTGTAGACGTGATCCACCCAGTCCGGCACATCCTTGGCGTCATAGTACTGATGCTCACCGGTGACGGCGTTCACCAGCACGGCCCCGTCGATGTCCGTGCCGCCAAAGAGTCCGATGGTCTTTCGGATCCGGGGGCAGACCCAATAGGGATTGCCGTCCTCGTCGATCTCGAAGGCCGGCTTGTCAAAGATATAGGTGGGGTAGTGGAACTGCAGATAGCGATAGAGGTTGCGGCCGAAGTGCTCGGCGGTGGTGTAGCGGATGCCCTGCTCCAGACGCACCACCTCCACATTCTGGGTCACCATGTCGATGATGAGATAGGCGGGCAGACCCCGGGAGCGGTTGTTGAACCACTTGATCCAGTCCCCGTACCGCAGGGGCGTCACCCGCACCGGGCGGCCCTTGTAGTTGATTTGAGTGTACTCCTCCGCCACCTCGAACTGGGACACCATGTCCGACAGCTCACCCAGCTTGCGGTCGCCCAGCTTCTCGGCGGAATCCTTGTCCAGCATGGGGATCTGGTCATAGCTGATCTCCTCCACCTCGGCGGCGAAGTCGCCGGTCTCCACCGTCAGCAGATCCCGGTAGGCCCCGGCCCGGATCACCTGCCAGCCCACGATACCACCCACGATGGCCACGGCCACCAGCGCCACGGCGATTATCATGGGGATGCGGCACTGCTTCTTCACGAAGCCAAAGTAGCCCTTGGCCCCGCTGTCCTGAAACCCGGAGGTCAGCACGGCGCAGCCGCAGTACACAGCGCAGCACAGCAGCATGAAGAAATAGAACTCCTCCGCCTGCAAATTGATGGGCGGCAGCACCACATAGAAGTACACCGCCGCAAAGATCAGCGTCACCGCCAGATTGATGAGGGTGCGGCTCAGGGGCGTGCCGATGGCCTTGTGCTCCTTTTTGGGCCGTGGAGGCCGCTTCCCGAAGGGACTCTGCCTGCCGCCGAAGCCCTGAAAATTGGGGTCGTTCCAGTTGGTGTTCATAAATGCTCCTTTCGGGAAACAGGCTGCGGCCGGTCTCCTCTGTCATATTCTGCAACTACTTGTAATATTATAAGAAAAATATACGAATCGTATTCATCAAACCACCTGAAACAGATAGAATTTCAGGTAATTGGTCTCCTCCACGCCCCACAGAATGGGGTGGTCGCAGCACTGCTGCCGGGCCTCGATCTGCCGCAGCTGCACCCCGGCGTCCTTGGCCGCCGAGCGCAGCATCTTCAAAAACAGCTCCTCCGTGGCGAAGTGGCTGCAAGAGCAGGTGGCCAGATAGCCGCCCCGTGGCAGCAGCCGCATGGCCCGGTAGTTGATCTCCTTATAGCCGGTCATGGCCCGCTGGGTGGTCTTGCGGCTCTTGGTGAAGGCCGGGGGATCCAGGATGATGAAGTCGTATCGCTTGGGCTGCTGCTCCAGCTGGGGCAGCAGGTCGAACACGTTGGCCGCCACGCACTCCATCACGTCGGAAAGCCCGTTGCGCCGGGCGTTTTCTCTGGCACACTCCACGGCGAACTCTGACACGTCTACCGCCGTGACGTGCTTGGCTCCGCCCCGTGCGGCGTTCAGGGCAAAGGAGCCGGTGTGGGTGAAGCAGTCCAGCACCGTCCGGCCACGGGCCAGCTTGGCCACCGCCTGCCGGTTGTACTTCTGATCCAGAAAGAAGCCGGTTTTTTGCCCGTTTTCAAAGTCCACGGTGTAGCGGATGCCGTTTTCCTTAATATCCACCGCTGTAAAGTCCGGAGCCTTTTCACCGTCCACAGGATGCCAGCCCTTGCCCTGCTCCATGCCCTCCAGTCCCCGGATGGCCACGTCGTTGCGCTCATATACACCCACCACGTCCTGTCCGTCGGAGCGCAGCACCTCCAGCAGCAGGGAGAACAGCTCCTCCTTGATGAGTTCCATGCCCAGACACAGCACCTGCGCCACCAGCACGCTCTCGAACCGATCCACCGTCAGGCCGGGGAAGCCGTCGGCCTCCCCGAAGATCATCCGGCAGCAGCGGCTATCCTCCGGCCCCATGACGGTCTTGCGATAGTCCCATGCGTACTGGATGCGCCGCCGCCAGAAGGCCCGGTCGAACCGGTCGTTGGGGTTCCGGGACAGTACCCGTACCCGGATGCGGGAGCGGCTGTTGAAAAAGCCGCAGCCCAGCCAGCTGCCCCGGCGGCTGATGACGTCCACCAGCTGTCCGTCGGACACGGGGCCGCTAAGTCCCGTGACCTCCCCCTCATAGACCCAGGGGTGTCCGCCCACCAGAGCGGCCTCCCCCTTGGGGGTGATGGTGATCTGCGGATAGGGACGCTGGGCTTTCATAGCGGCCACCTGCTTTCTGTCAAGGTTTCTTCATTATATCACAGCTTTCCGCCTCCGTAAACACCGCCGTCCACGGAAAAATCCGCCGGACTCCATTTCCCGACAGCTTTTCCCGCCGCCGGTGACTACAATAGGGGAAAAAGGAGGGCTTGTCCATGAAGTTTCACCTCCCGCTGCCCGGCAGACGGCTCCGCCGCATCCTGACGCTGCTGGGACAGGCGGCGCTCTGCTGCGTCCTCACCGCTGCCCGGCTGGGAGGACTGTACGCCCCCTTCAGTCTGGCGGCGGCCGCCGCCGCAGGGCCGGGCCTGCCGGGTCTGCTTTCCCTGTTGGGTGTTACCGGCGGAGCGCTGCTGTTTCTGGATTTTCAACCGGGGCTGCGCCATGCCGCCGCTGCCGTGCTGCTTTTCGCCGCCCAGACGGCCTTCTGTGATACGAAGCTCTATCGCCGCCCTGCCTTCCGCCCCCTGACGGCGGCCCTCTCCCAGCTGCTGATCCAGTCGGTGTACCTGCTGTACCGCCCCCTGAGCCAGTGGGTGCTGTGCCTGACGGCCTCGGCGCTGCTGGCAGCTGCCACGGCCTTGCTGACCGCCCACGGCACGACCCTCCGGCAAAAGGGACTGCTGTACGCCGCCGCCCTGTCGTTGGCACTGGTGCCGGTGACGGTGGAGGGCCTGTTCTCCGTAGGGAAGGCCCTGCTGATGACGGAACTGCTGCTCCTCTCCCGCCGTCTGCCGCCCCTGACGGCGGGATTGGCGGGGGCCTGTGCGGGCCTTGCGGCGGATCTGGTACCGGAGACACCGGCGCTGCTGCTGACGGTGGCCTACGGCTGCGGCGGAGCGCTGGCCGCCTTCTATGGCCGTCTGCCCCGCATCCTCCCGGCGGCGGCCTTTTCTCTGCCCACCATGGCCCTTGCAGTGCTGCTGGATGTCGCTCCTCCCCGACAGCTGCTGCTGTCGTGTCTGGTGGGCGGTGCGGCCTATCTGCTGCTGCCCCGGCGCTGGCTGCCTCCCTGCGCAGAGCGTGCCGCCCGGGCGGATGCACCCGGAGAGACGGCAAAGCCCCGGCGGCTGGAGCAGTCCGCAGCGGCTCTGCGCTCCCTGTACGACAGCTTCTTCCGGGATACGGCCCCGGCCCCGCCGGAAAATCCCTCAGTGATCTTCGACCGGGCGGCGGAACAAGTGTGCCGCTCCTGCGTCCTGTGCGCCAACTGCTGGCAGCAGAACTATAACGCCACCTACAACGCCTTCAATGATGCCTGTCCGGCGCTGCTGCGCCGTGGCACGGCCCAGTCGGAGGATTTCCCCCTGTACTTCACCGCCCGGTGCGTCCATCTGCGGGAGTTTGTCGCCGCCGTCAACGAGGAACTGCGGCTTTTCCTCCTGCGCCGCCAATATCATCGCCAGCTGATCTGCTCCCGCCGTCAGGCTCAGGAGCAGTACGCCCAGATGGGGGATCTGCTGGCGGCAGCAGCCCACGCCCCGATGGAGGAGTCCCCCGTCCCCATGGGCTATCGGGTGTCCTCGGCCTTGCGCCCCAAGGAGGGACAGCAGCTGTGCGGCGACCAGCTGGCCACGGTGGAGACCGGTGGGATGCTGTACCTCCTGCTCTCCGACGGCATGGGAAGCGGCCCGGAGGCCCACCGGGAGGCGGCGCTGACGGTGCGGCTGCTGGAGCAGTTCCTGCGGGCGGGCATTGAAGCGGCTCCGGCCCTCAAGACCCTGAACTCGGCGCTGGCCCTGCGGGGAGAGACAGGCGGGGCCTTCACCACCATCGATCTTTTGGCTCTGCGCCGCTCCACCGGCGAGGCCACCCTCTATAAATACGGCGCTGCGCCCTCCTATCTCAAGCACACCGCCCACGTTACCCGCTTCACCGCCCATTCCCTTCCGGCGGGGCTGCAGGCCACGACGGAGCCGCCGGAGGTCACTCGGCTGGCCCTCCCGGCAGGCAGCTATTTTGTCATGATCTCCGACGGCATCGCCGACGAGAACAGCGACGAGTGGCTGCAAAATCTGCTGGCGGGGTGGAACGGCACCGACGTCCACGCCCTGACGGCGCTGATCCTGTCGGAATCCCGCAGCCGCAGGGGACTGGAGGACGACTGCGCCGTGCTGGCGGTACACCTGCCCCTGCCGGGAGAAAACCGTCCCCGGCAGGTATAACCGCCGCCGACGCCGGAAATACTCTATCTGTCAAACATCACCGGACAGAGGAGGGCGTGGCCTTGGTAAAAGGTATTTCCAGACGGGTGATCGTGGTGGAGTCCCCCGATCCCCATATTTTCGAGCAGGCGATCTTCATTCTCAGCAACGACGCCGCAGGCGGCGGCGTCTCATCCCAGCAGGTGGTGGAGCAGGCGGTCCGCATCGCCAAGAGCTACGCCCGCACCCACGGGGCTCCGCCCCGGCGCAGACGGCTTACCACATGGATGGCGGCGCTGCTGGGCGGCGGTGTCATCGGCCTGCTGTGGCTGGTGCTGGCCCTCGTCTGAGGGACGGCGTTTTCAATGCTTTATCCATTTTTTCTCCTCACTTGGGGCGGACAGCTGACTGTCCGCCTCCCTTTTTTGCCCCGTTAGCTTGTGCCGCAGGTCAAAAAAATACTCCGGCGGGACACAAGGCGTGTCCCGCCGGAGCAAACATCTTATTCGTCCCCGAAGCGGAGGATATCCTGCGCCACAGGCTGGTAAAACAGCCGCTCCACCTCCGAAAATTCACGGGTCTGCCCCATGATCCACATGAGCTTGGCCACGGCGGCCTCGGTGGTCATGTCGTAGGCCTCCAGCAGCCGGAGGGTGCTCTTCAGGTGTCCCCCCACATGGTATACCGTCAGGTCGCTGCCCTCGTTGGGGACCTGCGTGGTCATGACCACGATCTTGCCCCGCTCCACCCCACGGCGCACCACGTCGTAGAGGTGTCCGCCGTCGTATTCCGGCAGGCCGCCTACGCCGAAGCTCTCGATGATGAGGCCGTCGTAGCGGTCCAGCATGAACTCCGCCAGTGCATCCTCCGTGCCGGGGATCAGCTTCAGCAGCCCCACATTGGGATCCAGCCGGTCATAGAACAGGGGTCGTGGCCGGCTCTCACAACGGATGTACTGTAACAGATGCTCGTCCTGCACCACCGCCAGATCGGGGTAGTTGACACTGGAAAAGGCCCGGAAGCTCTTGGAGTAGGTCTTGCGGGCACGGGTCCCCAGAATGACCCGCCCGTTAAAGACGATCTGCACGCCGCCGCAGCCCCGGCAGGCATAGAGAAAGGCGTCGGTGAGGTTGCGCTTGGAGTCGGTGCCGTCGAACCAGATGGGCTTCTGGGCGCCGGTGAGGATGATGGGCTTGGGGCTGTCCTGAACCAGATAGCTCAGGGCCGCCGCCGTATAGGCCATGGTGTCCGTGCCGTGGCTGATGACGAAGCCGTCGTAGTCGTCGTAGTGCTCCCGGATGGCTTGGGCCGTCCCCAGCCAGTGGGCGGGGTGAATGCTGGTGCTGTCCAGACTGTACAGCTGGATGCAGTCCACATGGCACAGCTGGGCGATGCGGGGGAGATAGGCCAGCAGCTGGTGGGTGCTCAGCTCCGGTGTCAGGCCCTCCGGCGTCATCTCCGAGGCGATGGTGCCGCCGGTGCCGATCATGAGGATCTTTTTCATGGGGTGGGCTCCTCTCTCACGGCCTGCGCCGTGGGCAGTGAATTGAAAGTGCTTTACAGCTCTCGATTTTCCAGCGCCGCCAAGCCGAACCGGGCGGCCTGCAGCAGCCGGGGCTTCTCCTCCTCCGGAGCGGCGTCGTATCTTTGGCGCAGGTCTCGGAGGAATAGGCCCCGCAGGGTGTCCTCTCCGCAGTGCTCCCACAGATCCCGGCAACGGGTGGTGCGGTCCTGCAGCTCCAGATAGAAGCAGTCCGGGGACAGGGCGTCATAGAGGGCGTCCAGCCGGGGCGGCTCCTCCGTCTCGCCGGTGAGGACCATGCGGAAGATGTCCGCCTCCGGGTGTGGGGGCAGCTCCCGGCGCAGCGCCTCCAGCGGGTCAACGCCGGTGACATCCGCCGTCAGCCACTGATACCGGCGGCGGGCAAAGGGAACGAAGGTGAGCTTCACCTGTCCCGGCTCCACGGTGCCGGTGAGGAAGCCCTTGTCCCCCAGCTCGTCGAAGCCTCGGCCCTCCGGGCAGCCGGGATAGGCCCAAAAGGTGCGTCCTGCCTGCTGCACGCCGCCGAAGGCATGGACGTGGCCCAGCGCCAGATAGTCGGCGCCGCTCTGCTCCACATCCTTCAGGGTCATGGCCCGGTAACGGCTGTCCCGGACGCCCACCTCTCCGTGGAGCAGCAGGATGCGGGCCAGCCCCTCGTCCTCCGGGTCAAGAGAGCCGGGAAGCCCGGCGGGAGCGGCGGGGGCGGTGAAGGCGGCTCCGTATACCACGCAGCCGTATTGGGGGAAGGGGAGTCGCTGGAGCCGCTCCTCCCGGAAGATGTGGACGTTTTCCGGCCACAGCAGCCGGGCATAGGGGCTGGAGGCGGCGTAGAAGTCGTGGTTGCCGGGGGCGATGACGGCGTGGCCCCGGAAGCGGGCCAGCGACCGGGCCAGCTCCTGTGCCGTCTGGCCGTAGAGCTGGTCAGAGTCAAAGAGATCTCCGGCCAGCAGCAGCAGCTCCACGCCGTGGTCATTGGCGTAGTCCACCAGCCGGTCCGTCAACTGGCGGGCTTCCTGACGGCGCAGCCGGGCCTTCTCCTCCGGCAGGGCGGTAAAGGCGCTGTCCAGATGGAAGTCTGCCGTGTGTAGAATTTTTGCCATAGCGTCCTCCTTTTATGCCTCCTGCCAGCCACGGCAGAGGTCTACCCATCGGCAGAACCGCTCTCCGCAGCAGCGCTCCAGCTCCGGGCAGGTCAGCTCGATGGCGGAGGCGGCGCTGCCCACAGCGGGGAACACCGTCTCGAACCGCCGCAGAGACTCGTCCAGATACACGGACACGTCCTCCGGCAGGGCGAAGGGGCATACGCCGCCAACGGCGTGGCCGATATGCTCCACGGCCTCCTCCGGCGTCAGCATCTTGGCCTTGACGCCGAAAAAGTGCTTGTATTTGCTGTTATCGATGCGGGCATCCCCGGCGGCCACCACTAAGATGGGACGCTCTCCCGCCTTGAAGCTGAGGGTCTTGGCGATGCGGGCGGGGGCCACCCCCAGAGCGGCGGCAGCCAGCTCCACCGTGGCGCTGGAGACCTCCAGCTCCCGGATGCGCTGGGCCACCCCATAGGGCGTCAGGTACGCCCGGACCTTTTCAACAGACATGGCTCATTTCTCCTATGTGATAGAACCTGCGTGACGGGTCCTATGTGACAAATTTTGTGCGGCAAATGTTGTGCTCAGCGGATATCCACCCGCTCCACCGCTGTACACAGGCCCGTGGCGCTGTCCAGCGTGAAGAGCGCACCCTGGGCCTTGCAGGGGCCGGAGGCAGGGCGGAAGCGGCCCGGCAGACCGCCTAAGAACATCTCCACCGACTGCTGGGGCTGGATGCCCAGCACCGACTCCACGGCGCCGGTCATGCCCAGATCCGTCAGGTAGCCGGTGCCCTTGGGGAACACCCGCTGGTCGGCGGTGGGGACGTGGGTGTGGGTCCCCCACAGGGCGGAGACCCGGCCGTCCAGATAGTAGGCCATGGCCAGCTTTTCACTGGTGGCCTGAGCGTGAAAATCCACCACCGTGAAGGTGGGAGCGTCCGGCTCCGCCAGCAGGCGGTCCGCTGTGGTAAAGGGGTTATCGCTGCCCCATGACAGATCGCAGCGGCCGATGAGGGAGATGACCCGGATGCGGAAGCGGCCGCAGTCGTAGACTCCCACACCACGGCCCGGCGTGCGGGGGGAGAAGTTGGCAGGCCGTAGGATGTAGGGACTGTCCTCCAGATAGTCAGCGATCTGCATTTTGCCCCACGTATGGTTGCCCAGCGTGATAACATCGGCACCGGCGGCGAAGAGATCCTCCGCCTGATCCGGGGTCAGCCCCACGCCGGAGACGTTCTCACCGTTGACCACGGTGAAGTCCACGCCGTGGACCTTCTGAAAGGGCCGCAGAGTACGGGCCAGATGGCGGGTGCCATCCTCGCTGGTAACATCTCCCAGTGCCAGTACACGAAATTCCATAGGGTATCCTCCCGGTGAATTGGTACATTCTGCGGACAAAAGTGGACATGGTAACTGGACATGGCTCTGTCCGCTGACAGTCCTATTATACCACAAAACTGTCAGGGCGCAACGTCTTATTCCCGGCCGGAGATGATAGGGCTTATTTCCAGTCAAGGATGCAGAGGATCATCCCCGGCCGAGACTGCGAAGGATCATTCCCAACCGCCTGCTCATAGGCGGCGATGTCGTCGGCGCAGAATACGCCGTCGGTGCTCGGAACCGTCAGGTCCCCCAGCGTGGTATGGTAGGCGGTCATATAGCGGTGAAGCGCCTGCTGCTGGCCGTCGGTGAGGGGAAAATCACCGGTGTCGATAGAACCACTGACGGCGGCGGGGGCAGCGACGGCGCTGTCCGACGGGGCGGCTTCCGATGGGGCGGCTTCCGATGGGGCGGCTTCCGATGGGGCGGCCTCCTGAATGGCTGTGCTGCTATCGACACCATCCTTTTCGGCGGAGGCATGGAGCATTGGATACAGGGCGATGGCCGGCAGCAACAGCAGCAGGGCCGGCGAAAGAATGAGTGGAATGCGTTTCATGGCAGAGTCCTCGATTTTTCGGGTTTTGAGGACAGGATATCTCCGCTTCCTGAAGCAAAGTTAAAGGGCATAAAGAAACGGCGCACCACTGCTGCGGTGCGCCGTTGGGGATGAACCGTATGGAAGGATGTTTACTTGGCGTATTCCACAGCCTTGGTCTCACGCAGCACGTGAACCTTGATCTGGCCGGGATACTCCAGCTCGTTTTCGATGCGGTGGGCCAGCTCACGGGCCAGGATCACCATCTGATCCTCAGAGACCTGTTCGGGCTTCACCATGACACGAACCTCACGGCCCGCCTGAATGGCGTAGCTCTTCTCCACGCCGGGATAGCTGCTGGTGATCTCCTCCAGCTTCTCCAGACGCTTGATATAGTTCTCCAGATTCTCACGGCGTGCGCCGGGCCGGGCGGCGGAAATGGCATCGGCTGCCTGCACCAGACAGGCCACCAGCGTCTTGCACTCCACGTCGCCGTGGTGGGCCTGAATGGCGTGGAGGACGTCCTCCTTCTCCCGGTACTTCCGGCAGAATTCCACGCCCAAGGAGACGTGGGTACCCTCCATCTCATGGTCCACGGCCTTGCCGATATCGTGCAGCAGACCGGCACGCTTGGCGGTCTGGACGTCGGCGCCCAGCTCCGCCGCCATCATACCGGCGATGTGGCTGACCTCAATGGAGTGCTGCAGCACGTTCTGGCCGTAGCTGGTGCGGTAGTGCAGGCGGCCCAGCAGCTTTTGCAGCTCCGGGTGGATGCCCCGGACGCCGGTCTCCAGCACGGCCCGCTCACCCTCAGAGCGGATGACGGCATCCACCTCACGGCGGGCCTTCTCCACCATCTCCTCGATGTGGGTGGGATGGATGCGGCCGTCGGCAATGAGCTTCTCCAGAGCCAGACGGGCGACCTCGCGCCGCACCGGCTCGAAGCAGGAGACGGTGATGGCCTCCGGCGTGTCATCGATGATGAGATCGGCGCCGGTAAGGGTCTCCAGCGTCCGGATGTTGCGGCCTTCCCGGCCGATGATGCGGCCCTTCATCTCGTCATTGGGCAGGGGAACCACACTGACGGTGATCTCGGCCACATGGTCGGCGGCGCACCGCTGGATGGCGGTGGCCACGATCTCACGGGCCCGCTGATCGGCCTCTTCCTTGGCGCGGGCCTCGATCTCCTTGATCTTGATGGCAGTCTCGTGGGTGACATCCGACTCCACCTGAGCGATCAGGTAATCCTTAGCCTCATCGGCGGTGAAGCCGGAAATGCGCTCCAGCATCTCCATCTGGCTGTGCTTGATGTTTTTGATCTCCTCCGCAGCCTTGTCGGCGGCGGCGTGTTTTGCGGTGAGGGCTTCCTCTTTCTTCTCGATGGAATCCATCTTATGATCGAGGTTTTCCTCCTTTTGCTGCAGTCGGCGCTCCTGCTTCTGCAGGTCAGCACGGCGCTCCTTGACCTCTCTCTCGTACTCGCTGCGGCTTTTCAAAATCTCTTCTTTGGCTTCAAGAAGTGCTTCTCTCTTTTTATTTTCGGAACTCTTGATGGCTTCGTTGATGATGCGGGTGGCTTCTTCCTCCGCACTGGAGATTTCTCTTTCCGCTACGTTTTTGCGATAGCGAATACCGAGGAGGAAAAAGATCACCGCCGCAACGACGAAGGCAGCAATGGATACGATCCAGCCGATTGTCGTCATGACAGATATTCCTCCTATGTTGTTTTAACGTATGAAAACGGATAGCTCCGTTCAGGGCAGAAAATAACCGAAGATCCCCCTTGAATCTCCGATGATAATCTTCCTAATAGTTTAATCGAATTGTGCAAAACTGTCAAGAGAAAAACCACATTCTGTTTATTATTTTCGCAGGTCGCCGGGGAGATTTTGCCGATGTCTTACGACAGGCGGATAAAGGGGGCGCTGACGTAGCCCAGATGCTCCCCGTGGGACACCACGTACCAGTCCTGATAGCGGCCGTACACCGTCACGCCGTCGCCGTCGGGGAGCCGGGCCGTTACCGTGGACTGGAGGGAGGGGGCGGAGCGGAGGTTCACCGGGCCGCCGGAGACGGTGGATACCTGACCCGGCTGGGGAGTGGGGGCGGTGTAGGGCAGGCCGAAGTACTCCGTGAGGCTCAGCACCAGGTTGGCGGAGACGGAGTTTCCTACACGGGAGTATGACGGCTTTGCATTACCCTCCGGGGAGTATCTGGCTCTGCGGGTGGTCATCGGGGAGGGAGCCGGGAAAAACTGGTGGTGCGTGGTGTTCCCACCCCTGTGTACCACTGCCGCCTGCGACTTTCAGGAGACGGCCGTCTCCGGCGGCTTGGGGGAGGAGGATCTGTCCCTCATCACCGAGGAGGACGGCGGCTACGTCCTGCGGTTCCGGGCGGTGGAGCTTTGGGAGGGCCTGCGCCAGTGGCTGGGAAAGCACTGAGCGGAGAGGGCGGCCGGTCGGATGGGTTGGTGAGAAGATTCTATATGGAATGTTGAATCTGTACAGCTCTGAGATATACGATACATGACCCTCCCCGGTGTTTACCGGGGAGGGTCATGTGAGACGGTCAAAAAAGCGGAAGTCTTTTGTCAACGGGGCGGAAGGGTGTGTGCGGGAAACCCGGAAGCAACATAGCGCGATGATGATCCGCATTTTTCAGAGCTTTTTGAAGGTCTGAAAAATGCCTCAGCGTGTCGAAAAGACTTTTTCGACACGCTGACATGGCCCTCCCCGGCGTTTGCCGGGGAGGGTCATACTGCGGATGCGTGATGTTTGCAGGGATGAAGGCGGTCAGATATACCGCTGCCAGCCATACTGTGGATGCGTCGGGGTTAGCAAGGGGTCAAGAGTACCGCTGCCAGACAGGGGAATGCTGCGGCCACGTCAGGGATGACGGGGTCATTTCAGGGTGTCGCTGTGGTTCAGGACGGGGACGCTGTACAGAAACAGCACATCCTGATCTGTAAAGGCAAGATACTTTCCAAGCGTTGTGCTGGAAAGGTATCGGATGTCTACCAGCGTGATCTTGGCATACTGATCCATCAGAAGGGGGGCCAGACTGCTGGCGAAGGAATCACGGAAGATCACAAGCTCCCGTTCCGTGGCAGCGTGGGGATTTTCCACCGTCAGCAGGGACTCGGAGCCGGAGAGGAACCACTCGTAGGGGTCCCGCCCGGCGCCCTTCTCCCCATCGTAGATTCC
>ERZ773241.1083-NODE-1083-length-27634-cov-3.856848_pt1 | contig 27634 bp, 18 predicted proteins | sample MGYA00580989_ERZ773241 | MGnify/ENA primary metagenome ERZ773241 (study PRJEB29015, sample SAMEA2737804) | human gut metagenome | biome: human gut; feature: human-associated habitat; material: faeces | place: China | collected 2012 ... | reverse complement strand
GGGCGTTGGCGTGATAGTATATTTCTTTAAGAAAAACATTCAGCGATAGTTAATAACTTTAACTTTAATTTTACAAATAATTTTTACTATTTGAAATAGTTCTTTTTTAGTTAACAGGAGTTTAAAATGATTTATTTAAAGCTTTTTATCAATTTTCTTATAATAGGAACATTATCTTTCGGAGGCGGTTACGGAATGATTTCTTTAATGAGGGAAATCGTGTTATCCAACCATTGGCTTTCTGAGGATATGTTTATGAGTTTTGTTGCAGTTGCCGAGTCAACTCCGGGACCTCTTGCAGTTAATCTTGCAACTTTTGTTGGCTCCTCTCAGGGCGGTTTTCTTGGTGCTTTTTTTGCAACTCTTGGTGTAGTTCTGCCTGCTTTTATTATTCTTCTTTTAATTGCGGCAGTTTTAAAAAATCTAATGAAATATTCCGGTACCAAAGCTTTTCTGTCCGGCGTACGACCTTGTGTTGTTGCAATGATTCTTGCAACTGCTGTAATAATGGGACTTTCAACTTTGTTTAATTTCGAAAGTTTAGGTCATGGTTTTTCAATTAATTACAGCTTTGTTTTGATATTTGTGATTTTGATAGCTGTTCACTTTTTAAGCAAACATTTTTTCAAAAAAACTTTGACACCTATTTTAATGATTTTGTTTTCCGCTGTGCTTGGAATTGTTTTTTGCTAAATTAACATATTAATTATTTTTATATTTTTATCTTAATTGCTTATTTTTCCTTTAAATACTCATTGACTTTACAATCTCACAACGTTACAATTTTTTTGTAAAAAATATACTTAAAGGAAAAAAATTATGAAAGCAAATTTTAAAAATTTTTTATTGCTTACAGCCAGTACTTTGATTATGGCTGTTGGTATTTACTTCTTTAAATTCGCCAACAACTTTACTTTTGGTGGTATTACAGGTTTTGCAGTTTTGGTTGCAAAGTTCACTCCTCTTTCAGCCAGTGATTTTTCTTTTGTAGCCAACATTCTGTTACTTGTAGTGGGATGGATTATTCTTGGCAAAAGTTTTGCTGCAAAAACAGCTTACAGCACAATTCTTTTGTCTGTGACTCTGTCATTGTTTGAACGTGTTTATCCAATGAGCCATCCTTTAACTAATGAACCTTTGCTTGAGCTTATTTTTGCAATTCTTTTACCTGCACTTGGCTCAGCAATCCTTTTCAATATTGGTGCATCAAGTGGTGGTACGGATGTTATCGCAATGGTTCTTAAGAAATACACAAGTGTTGATATTGGTCGTGGACTTATGATTTCCGATGTTCTATTTACGCTTTGCGCATTTTTCGTATTTGATGTAAAAACAGGACTTTACTCATTGCTTGGTTTGATTATGCGTTCTGCACTTATTGACAACTTTATTGAAAGTTTGAACCGCTCAAAATACTTTCATGTGGTTTGCTCCGATCCTAAGCCAATATGCAATTTTATTGAAAAAAACCTTGTCCGTGGAGCCACAATCGTAAACGCCAAAGGCTCATTTACCGGCGACAACAAATAAATAATCCTTACAGTTTTAAGTCCGTCTCAGGCAGTAAAACTTAGAAACTTCATAAAAGAAAACTCACCTGGAGCCTTCCTATTGATTTCAAATACAAGCGAAATCATTGGAAAGGGATTCCATTCAGTATAGATTTATCCAAAAAAGCTCCCTCCTAAATTGCAAGTTCCAATTTAACCTGCATTTAGAAGGAAGCTTTTTTTATTTTTTAATATATTTATTTTTCCAAAATATCTTCTTTCCAACCTCTTATTTGTTGTTCTTACGAATGTTTGCTCTCTTTCTAAGAGTTGGATCTAAGATTTTCTTTCTAATTCTTAAGTTTTCTGGTGTGATTTCAAGTAATTCATCAGTATCAATGAATTCCAACGCCTGCTCAAGACTTAATACTTTCTTTGGTACTAATCTTAAAGCTTCATCTGAGCTTGAAGTTCTTGTGTTTGAAAGATGTTTTGTTTTACAAACGTTTACTTCAATATCTTCAGCACGACCTGTCTGACCAACAATCATACCTGAATATACTTTTTCGCCAGGTCCAATGAATAATGTTCCTCTTTCCTGTGCATTAAATAATCCATAAGTAATTGCTTCACCGGCTTCAAAAGCGATAAGTGAGCCCTGTTTTCTGTACTGAATTTCTCCCTTAAATGGACCGTAATCATCAAATACAGTATTCATAATACCATTACCCTTTGTATCTGTCATAAACTGACCTCTGTATCCGATTAATCCTCTTGAAGGAATTGAAAACTCAAGTCTTGTAAATCCACCGTTAATTGGTGCCATTCCCTGAAGTTCACCTTTTCTGTTACTTAATTTTTCAATGATTGCACCTGAAAATTCATCAGGAACATCAATGTAACAGATTTCCATAGGCTCTAATTTCTTGCCTCTTTCGTCTTCTTTGTAAATAACTTCTGCCTTACTTACAGCAAATTCGTATCCTTCTCTTCTCATGTTTTCAATAAGAACTGAAAGGTGAAGTTCTCCACGTCCTGAAACCTTAAATGAATCCATGTTTTCAGTTTCTTCTACTCTTAAACTTACGTCAGTATTTAATTCTCTCATAAGTCTTTCACGAAGATGACGTGATGTGACGAATTTTCCTTCCTGACCTGCAAGAGGACTGTCATTTACCATAAAGTTCATAGAAATTGTAGGCTCTGAAATCTTCTGGAAAGGAATTGCAACAGGATTTTCAGGAGAACAAATTGTATCTCCAATATGAATGTCTGTAATACCTGAAATAGCAACAATAGCACCTACTGTAGCTTCCTGAACTTCTACTTTATTTAAACCATCAAACTCATAAAGCTTGCTGATTTTAACTCTCTTCTGTTTGTCAGGTTCATGGTGGTTAACCAAAACAACATCCTGATTAACTTTTAATTTACCATTGTCAATCTTACCAACACCGATACGTCCAACATATTCGTTGTAATCGATTGTACTGATAAGAACCTGAGTATCTGCATTCTCATCTCCTTCAGGAGCTGGAATGTAGTCAATAATTGTTTCAAATAATGGCTGCATACTATCTGATTCGTCATCCAGATTTAACTTAGCAAATCCCTGCTTAGCTGATGCGAAAACAAATGGGCAGTCAAGCTGTTCTTCATTAGCATCTAACTCAATAAATAATTCTAATACTTCGTCAATAACTTCTTCTGGTCTTGCTTCCGGTCTGTCAATCTTGTTAATACAAACAATAACAGGAAGGTTAAGTTCCAAAGCTTTCTTTAGAACGAAACGTGTCTGTGGCATTGCGCCTTCAAATGCATCTACTACTAAAACTACGCCGTTAACCATCTTAAGTACACGCTCTACTTCTCCACCAAAATCAGCATGTCCCGGTGTATCAATAATATTAATTTTTGTATTCTTATAAGTAACAGCAGTGTTCTTTGAAAGAATTGTAATACCTCTTTCTCTTTCAATATCATTAGAGTCCATTACTCTTTCAGCAACTTCCTGATTTTCACGGAATACACCACTCTGTTTTAATAATTCATCTACCAATGTTGTTTTACCATGGTCTACATGGGCAATAATGGCAATATTTCTTACGTCTTCTCTAATCATTTCTTCTCTTTCCTATTAAATAATCATAAAATACTTGTTTATAGCTTCACAAATGTTCATTCTATCACATAGATGATATGTTTTCAATAAAATTATTTTTCTTTTACCTCTTCTCTGTACTCCCTGTCTTCTTCATCCTCAAAAACAGCTTTCCCTCCTGTGGCATCTGTTACTTTCGTATTAAATTCATTATATTCATCTTTTTTCATTAAAATGCTTAAAACAACATTCTGACCGTATTCTTCCTGAGCATCCGTAATTCCCATCTGCCCCATAATGTACTTAATCTTTCCTATACTATTATAATCCACCGTAAGTTTAAAACTTATACCTTCACAAACTTTCTGAATAACCGAATTTCTAATACCTTCCTTGGATGACTGGCCGTAAGCCCTGACAAGACCGCCTGTTCCAAGGAGAGTTCCACCAAAATATCGTGTCACCACTATCAAAGTATTATGCAAATTCTCATTTAGCAATGTTTCCAAAATAGGTTTTCCCGCTGTGCCCTGTGGCTCGCCGTCATCACTAAATCTCTGAATTTCATTGTTACTTCCTATTACAAATGCAAAACAATTGTGCCTTGCATCCCAGTATTTCTTTTTTATCCTTTCAATATATTGTAATGCCTCTTCTTCTGTATCTATTGGCAAAACAGTGGCAATAAATCTGGACTTCTTCTCAACAATTTCGCCCTGACCGCCTTCTTTTATTATAAATTTTTCCAATTCTATTCCTTTCTTGTTTGTTGTGTAGAGAAGAAAAACAACAAAAGCACGCTTTCATTTTAATTGTCCCCCTCCCAACCAAACGCGTTGTATATAGAATAACATAAGTATCAATTTTTTTGAAGATTCTGTGTCTTACATTTTCTGCGACATTTTTCCCCTTTATTAAATTACTGCATTTTGTTATAATCTAAAAGAATAGGAGGTTTGCCAATGAATTTTGAATATAAAGAAACAATAGACAAACAACGTGAACTTGTTTCATTACAAAAGAAGGTTGTTTCTAAGTCCTTGGTTTCTGCACTTAAAGTATTTCTTTACATTATGTGCCTTGCCATTGTTACCGGAGGTTTTTTCGGACTTGGTGTTATACACGGCATTATTAAAAGTGCTCCTTCCGTGGAAAATATTTCTATTGTTCCATCGTCATATTCAACAACAGTTTATGACACCAATAATAAGCAGATTGCTAAGCTTATCACTTCCGGCTCTAACCGTATTAAGGCTGATTTGAAAGATATTCCGGAACATTTAAGATGGGCTTTTATTGATACTGAGGATGCACGTTTTTATGAACATAACGGTATTGACATTCAGGGTATCGGTCGTGCGGCTTTTATAGCACTTACTACCCTTAATCCGTCAGAAGGTGCCAGCACCATTACACAACAGGTTCTAAAGAACAACGTATTTACAAGCTGGACTGAAGAAGATTCCCTTACTTCTTCTCTTAAAAGAAAGATTCAGGAACAGTATCTTGCCGTTCAGCTTGAAAAAGTTACCAAAAAGGACGTTATACTTGAAACATATCTTAACACTATTAACTTAGGTTCAAATACCCTTGGTGTTAAGGCTGCTTCACTTAGATATTTTAATAAGGATGTTAGTAAGATTACAGTTTCTGAGGCAGGCGTTATTGCTGCCATAACTCAGAACCCGTCACTTTATAATCCTATTACTAATCCTGACGAAAATGCCAAACGTAGAAAAAAGATTCTCACTAACATGAAAGATGCTGGGCATATTACTCAAGAACAGTATGACGAAGCCATGAGTGATAATGTTTATGCCCGTATAAAAAAAGTCAACAACAAGCTTACAAAAAGCGATGATCAGGTATATTCTTATTTTGTCGATGAGGTTGTAAAGCAGGTTCTTTCAGACCTTCAGGAACAGAAAGGCTATACTTATACTCAGGCTTACAATGCCGTATACAGCGGTGGTTTAAAGATTTATACTACTCAGGATTCTGATATTCAAAAAATATGTGATAAGGAATTGTCTGACTCAGCCAACTATCCTTACGCTATTAAATACTCAATTAACTGGGCATGGTCAGTTCAAAATCCTGACGGTTCAGTTGACAATTACAGTGAAAAAGATATTTTGAATTATCATAGAAATTCTTTGAAGGAATCAAGTTTTAAATTGATTTTTAGTTCTAAAGAAGAAGCAAAAGCTTGTGTTAAGGCATACAAAATGCACCTTATGAACAAGTATTACAAAAAAGGAATTGATAAGGATAAAGGCTACGCCGAATACGAAAATCTTTATTACAATCCTCAGCCACAGGTTTCATTTACTGTAATGGACCAGTACACAGGCTATGTTAAAGCCGTTGTTGGTGGTCGTGGAAAGAAGAATGTTAGTCTTTCTCTTAACCGAGCTACAGACTCAACAAGACAGCCCGGTTCAACATTTAAAATTTTATCAGCTTACGCACCTGCCATTGATACTATGGGTTACACACTTACCACTACTATCGTGGATGAGCCTTTCAGTTATTCTAACGGAAGAGCTGTTAAGAACTGGTACAGTGGCTATCGTGGCAAAGTTACAGTAAGAAAGGCAATTGCTGATTCTATGAATATTTGTGCTGTAAAAACACTTACAGATATTACACCACAGCTTGGATATGATTATCTTTGCAATTTTGGCATTACTACTTTAGTTGATAACCGTGTTGAAAAAAATGGTTCTGTTTCATCTGACATTCAGCAGGCTTTGGCACTTGGTGGTATTACAGACGGTGTTACTAACTTAGAAATGACTGCTGCATATGCAACAATCGCAAATCAGGGAACTTATACAAGACCTGTTTTTTATTCACAGGTTATAGACAGCAATGGACGTGTCCTTCTTGATAACACTACTCCTACTACACATACTGTTTTGAAAGCTTCTACTGCAAGCCTTCTTACACAGGGTATGACAAGCGTTATTACAGAAGGTACAGGTACAAGTGCTAAACTTGATGGCAAAATGCCCGTATCAGGTAAAACCGGTACGACATCAAGTGAATATGACCTTTGGTTCTGTGGATATACACCATATCTTACAGCATCAATTTGGACAGGTTATGATGAAAACGTATCTCTTAGCGGTGACCAGGCGTATCACGAAAGACTCTGGGCTAAGATAATGAATCAAATTGACTCAGTCAAGAAATACAAAGCTAAAAGTTTTAAAATGAGTAAAGATGTTAAGAAATATGATATCTGCTCTTCTTCAGGAAAAGTTGCAATTAAAGGAGTTTGTCCTACATCAAAATCAGAGTATTTTGCCAAGGGTACACAGCCTGCAAAATGTACTTATCATTCAGCTTTTTCAAAAAAGAGTTCAAGCTATTCAAACAGTTCAAGTTCATCTGGAAGCTATAGTTCGTCTGGAAGTTCAAGCAGCTCAAGCTCCGGCAATTCAAAGTCAGGTTCTAATAGTTCAAAATCAAGTTCAAGTAGAACCGATTCAGGAAGTTCTAGAACAAGCAAATCAAGTTCAGGATCATCAAGTTCTAAGGGCTCCGGTAAAACTGCAGGAAAATAGCTAAGCATTTATAGTTTGTTATTATAAGAACTTTATATATACAATTTAATATGTACGACTTTTTGAAAGCAGGATTCTCTAATGAGGGTTCTGCTTTTTTATTGCAATTCTTCGCCTTGCGCATTATCTTGTAGGGGGATTACATAGAATTTCTTATTTTTTCTGATTTTATTGTAATCCTACTTTCTATCAACATTTGTTTAATCTAAAAAAATCCCCCGAAAAGAATATATTCACTAATATTCTCTTCGAAGGATTCATTTGTAATCTTATTCCTTAATTATGCATTCTTTAGAAAAGCTTTATAGCACTTGTATGTTTCATAAATATCAGCCTTGCTTGTTACTTCCCAAGGTGCGTGCATGTTTAATACTGCAACGCCACAATCAATTACTTCCATGCCATAAAGTGACATAATATAAGCGATTGTTCCGCCACCACCTGCGTCAACTTTTCCAAGCTCTGACATTTGAAAATGTACGTTATGATTATCCATTATATTTCTTAATACTGCAAGATATTCAGCATTAGCATCATTTGAACCTGACTTTCCTCTTGAACCTGTAAACTTGTTAAATACAACGCCTGAACCTAGGAATGATGAGCTATTATTTTTGAACACATCAGAATATAATGGATCAAAAGCTGCGTTAACATCTGATGATAACATTCTTGAGTGCGCTAGACATCTCTTAAGTTTAAGTTCGTTGTAATCACCATTAAGATTTAACAATTCTGCTACTGTATTTTCAAAGAATTTTGACTGCATTCCTGTAGCACCTACACTACCAATTTCTTCTTTATCTACTAATAAACAACATGCTGTCTTGTCAATCTTGTCCGTTTCAAGCATTGCCACTAACGAAGTATAAGCACATACCTTGTCATCCTGACCGTATGCCATAATCATACTTCTGTCAAATCCCATTTCTCTTGCTCTTCCTGCCGGAACCACTTCTAATTCTGCTGACATAAAATCTTCTTCTTCCATTTCATAGGTGTTTTTTAAAATACCTATAATTCCTTCTTTTACAGCATCTTTTTCTTTGTCTTCAAGTGGAATGCTTCCAACAAGAATATCAAGGTTTTCGCCTTCAATAACTTTAGCTGCATTCTTTTCCATCTGCTGTCCTGCAAGATGAATTAAAAGGTCGGTTACACAAAATACAGGGTCGGTATCTTTTTCACCAATGTTAACTTCAACCTTTGTTCCGTCTTTCTTAACTACAACGCCATGAATTGCAAGTGGAAGTGTAACCCACTGATACTTCTTAATTCCGCCATAGTAATGTGTATCAAGGTATGCCATATTGTTACTTTCATATAGTGGATTCTGCTTAATGTCCATTCTAGGTGAATCAATATGTGCTCCCAAAATATTCATTCCCTGTTCCATTGGAATCTTTCCAATGTTAAAAAGTGCTACTGTCTTATTCATACAAACAGCATAAACTTTGTCTCCCTGTTTTAAAGGCTGGCCTTTTTCAATTACTTCTTCTAAAGACTTGTAGCCTTTCTCCCTTGCCTGTCTTACAGTTTCCTTAACACATTCTCTTTCTGTTTTACAGTCTGACAGGAAATCAATATAGTTAGAATTTAATTCTTCCAACTCACTTATTTCTCTCTTGCCATAAGTATTCCATGCATTCTTTCTTTCCATGATAACTCATTCCCTTCTATATTTAATCTTGTACAAAATTAATTTCTGCTAAATTCTTCAAATTCAATGCCTTCATTTCTTTCCAAAAGAAGTTTAATTGACCACTGGTTTGTAAATAATACTAATGGATTGCCCTTCATATCCTTTACTCTCTTGGCATCGCTTGGACATTTAACATTATTTAAATCTATTGTTGTATCTTTTACCCATCTGATGTGTCCATAAGGCAATGGCTCCAATCTCACATCACAGCCATATTCGTTTTCCATTCTATACTTCAAAACGTCAAACTGAAGTGTACCTACAACACCTACAATAATTTCTGACATTTCAAGATTGTAATCCTGGAAAATCTGAATTGCACCTTCCTGGGCAATCTGTGTAACACCTTTCATAAACTGTTTACGTTTCATTGAATCAAGTGCCACAAGTCTGCAGAAATGTTCAGGTGCAAAAGTTGGGATTCCTTCATAAACAAATTTTTTGCCCGGTGTACAGATTGTATCACCTATTGAAAAAATACCCGGATCAAATACACCGATTACGTCTCCCGCATAAGCTTCATCAATTACCTTTCTGTCCTGAGCCATAATTTGCTGAGGTCTTGAAAGTTTCATTTTCTTACCACTTTGTACGTGATACACATCCTTAGATGCATCAAACTTTCCTGAACAAACTCTAAGAAAAGCAATTCTATCGTGATGTGCCTTGTTCATATTAGCCTGAATCTTAAATACAAATCCTGAAAATGGTTCTTCAATAGGATCAATTAATCCCTGATCTGACATCCTTGGAAGTGGTGATTCTGTCATTCTTAAGAAATGTTCCAAAAATGTTTCTATACCGAAAGTTGTTAACGCTGAGCCGAAAAATACCGGTGACAATTCACCTTTATCAACCAATTCCTGATCAAATGGTTCGCTTGCTCCGTCAAGAAGTTCAGTGTCATCTACAAGCTGGTCATACAATTCATCACCTATTTCTGCCTTAAAGTTTTCGTTGTCCAACTCATATGTTGTTTCCGCAGCACTTTTTGAACCACCAACTGAAACTGCCTTAAACATTGAAATCTTCTTAGTATCTCTGTCATACACGCCTTTAAATCTTTTACCTGAACCAATTGGCCAGTTAATAGGACATGTTTTAATTCCAAGAACATTTTCAATTTCTTCAAGAAGTTCATATGGATCTCTTGCTTCCAAGTCCATCTTATTAATAAAAGTAAAAATAGGAATATGTCTCATAACACAAACCTTAAAAAGCTTAATTGTCTGTGCCTCAACACCCTTTGAAGCATCAATAACCATTACTGCTGAATCTGCAGCCATTAACGTTCTATAAGTATCTTCTGAGAAGTCCTGATGTCCCGGAGTATCCAAAATATTAATGCAATATCCTTCATAGTTAAACTGAAGCGCTGAAGATGTAACTGAAATGCCTCTTTCTTTTTCAATTCCCATCCAGTCAGACACTGCATACTTAGAATTTGCCTTTCCCTTTACTGAACCTGCTGTATTAATAGCACCTCCATAGAGCAAAAACTTTTCTGTTAAAGTAGTCTTTCCTGCATCGGGATGTGAAATAATCGCAAATGTTCGTCTGTTTTCTATTTCCTTCTTTAAATTCTCGTCCATTCTATTCTCCATAAAATAATTATTAAATAATATTGTAATAGTTTTCCAATCCCTGACTTATTATAAACAATATTAACATTTTTCACAAGACTACCTATATATTTTCCCCCTATTTAGAATTTATATTCCATATATCACAAAAGGTGTATCCCATAATGAGATACACCTTTATATATTGATTATTAACTATAACTATAATTAGCAAACACCCTGAGCTTCCATAGCTTCTGCTACTTTTTCAAATCCGGCAATGTTAGCACCTACTACGTAGTTACCTTCAAATCCGTATCTCTTAGCAGCATCGCTGATGTTACGGTAAATGTTAACCATGATTGTCTGTAATTTAGCGTCAACTTCTTCGAATGTCCATGAAAGTCTTTCGCTGTTCTGTGACATTTCAAGAGCTGATGTAGCAACACCACCTGCGTTAGCAGCCTTACCACCAACGAACCATACGCCGTTTTCCTGTAAGTATTCTGTTGCATCAATTGTTGTAGGCATGTTAGCACCTTCACAAACAGCTTTACATCCGTTAGCTACTAACTGCTTAGCATCATCGATAAGTAATTCGTTCTGTGTAGCACATGGAAGAGCGATATCACATTTAATCTGCCATACTCCACGTCCTTCATGATATTCAGCTGAAGGTCTTGCAGCAGCATATTCTGTAAGTCTAGCTCTCTTAACTTCCTTAACTTCTTTAAGAAGGTCAACATCGATTCCTTCAGGATCATAAATCCAACCTGTTGAATCTGAACATGTAACAACCTTAGCACCCATCTGATGAGCTTTCTGAATAGCGTAGATAGCAACGTTACCGGCACCTGAAACAACTACTGTCTTGCCTTCCATGCTTTCGCCATGGTCTTTCATTAATTCCTGTGTTAAGTAAAGTAATCCGTAACCTGTAGCTTCTGTTCTAGCTAAAGAACCACCGTATGTAAGTCCCTTACCTGTAAGAACACCTTCATATAATCCACGGATTCTCTTATACTGTCCAAACATATATCCGATTTCTCTAGCGCCTGTTCCGATGTCACCGGCTGGTACGTCAGTGTCAGCACCGATATATTTACAAAGTTCTGTCATAAAGCTCTGGCAGAAAGCCATAACTTCTCTATCTGATTTACCCTTAGGATCGAAATCAGAACCACCTTTACCACCACCGATTGGAAGGCCTGTAAGTGAGTTCTTGAAGATCTGTTCAAAACCTAAGAATTTAATAATACCAATATTTACTGATGGGTGAAGTCTTAAACCACCCTTGTATGGTCCGATAGCTGAGTTAAACTGTACTCTATAACCTGTGTTAACCTGTACCTGTCCCTTATCATCTACCCAAGGAACTCTGAACTTGAACTGTCTTTCAGGTTCGCAGATTCTTTCAAGTAAAGCTTCTCTTCTATACTTGTCCTCGTTTGCATCGATTACAGGTCTAAGTGAATTTAATACTTCTTCAACTGCCTGTAAAAATTCTGGTTCATTAGCATTCTTTTCTTTTACTTTTGCTAATACTTCGTCTACATATGACATTTTGTAGCCCTCCTTAAATATATTTTTCTTAATCACAACTTGCGCGAACCTCTATATTTCTCCTAAAAAGGCCGCACTTAAACAAGTGCACTAACACTTTAATACACTAAAGAAATTATATAGTATCTTCTTAATTTTATCAACCTTTAGTAGTGTTATTCTTAATTTTGTAATGATAAAGCTGTTTTTACTTAATTATATTAAGTTCGGGCTGAATTTTTAAAACATAGTTAATTTTGACTATTTCATTTTTGATTTAAAAATTAATGCAGACAAATATCCGAATATTAAAGCTCCTGAAATTCCCACGGCACTTGCCGTAAAACCACCTTTAAACAATCCCAAAAAACCTGACTCATCTATGGCTTCTTTCATTCCCTTCCAAAGATTGTTGCCAAAGCCAAGCAAAGGCACTGTTGCGCCACAACCTGCCCACTTAGTCAAAGGCTCATAAATTCCAATCGCACCAAGAACAACCCCAATGCAAACAAGACTTACCATAATTCTTGCAGGCGTTACCTTGGTCTTGTCTATTACAATTTGAACAAGAGCACAGATTATTCCCCCAACAATAAACGCTTTTAAAAAAATCATCTTAAATTCCTTTCTTTAATTGCAATCATTAATTCTTTTCAATCACCACGCAGTGAGCTATTCCCGGCACGCTATTTCCTTCATTAAAACTTACCGGGGACATTAATGCTCCCGTTGGAATAAAAAGAATCTTCTTAAATGCCCCTTTTTTTAGCTGTTTAAAAACATAGCCTGCAAGAACCGTGGCACTACAGCCACAGCCACTTCCACCTGCGTGAGTGTCCTGTTCACTGGCATCAAACATTTCCACGCCGCAATCCATATGAACCGCAGAAATGTCGTAGCCTTTTTCCTTAAGTAGTTCAAACAAAATACTTTTTCCTATTAATCCCAAGTCACCCGTTATGATTTTGTCATAATCTGCCGGTGTGCTGTTAAAATCCTTAAAATGCTGATAAATAACATCTGCCGCAGCCGGTGCCATACAGGCACCCATATTTTGAGCATCCTTTACTCCAAAATCAACGATTTTTCCCGTGGTAATTCCTGTTATTTTTGCAAAACCTTTTTTTGTGCTAATTATTACTGCCCCACAACCGGTTACAGTCCAGGTTGCCGCATAAGGTCTTTGATTTCCGTAAGCCAAAGGAAATCTAAACTGTCTTTCTGCGCTGGCAAAATGACTTGATGCCATTGCAATAACATTGTCTGCATTTCCTGCTTCAACCATTACTGCTCCAAGACTTAACGCTTCACCCATTGTTGAACAGGCTCCGTACAATCCGAAAAAGGGAACCTCGAACTCCAAAATTCCAAAAGTTGTGGCAATTAACTGTCCAAGTAAATCCCCACCAAAAATATACCTGATTTCTTCCTTGCTCATCCCTGCTTTAAATAGAAGTTTCTGAATTGCCTCTTTTTGCAACAAACTTTCTGCCTCTTCCCACGTTTCCTGTCCAAGCATAGGATCCTGTTCCACAACATCAAACAATTTTCCTAAAGGTCCGTCACCTTCTTTTTGACCTACAATTGAAGCTCCTTCAATAATAAACGGTGGCTTATCAAATGAAATACTGCTACTACCAATCATTCGTCCCATAAAAATCCTCCTTTTTTCTTAGTTTTTACTTTTTTGTTATAAATATGTATACGTTTTTACTTGCCTATTTGACATATTTTTTATACAATAGGAAGGAAATTCAAAAATTACATATAATAAGAAGGGAAAAAAAATGACTACATCAGAAATTGGAATTTTAATTGCCATCATTGTTTATATGGTTGGCGTTGTTGGTATTGGTGTATATTTTGCCAAAAAAAACAGTACCACAAATGATTTTTACCTTGGTGGACGAAAGCTTGGTCCTCTTGTTACTGCTATGAGTGCTGAAGCATCAGATATGAGTAGCTGGTTATTAATGGGACTTCCGGGTGTTGCTTATGTTACAGGTGTTTGTGATGCATTCTGGACAGCTGCCGGACTTGCTGTTGGAACATACGTTAACTGGCTTATTGTTGCCAAAAGACTTAGAACTTACAGTGACGTTTGCAGTGCAATCACTATACCTGACTTTTTTGCTAACAGATATAGAGATCCTAAAATGTTAAAGTGTGTATCTGCTATAATTATTATTATTTTCTTTGTGCCATATACAGCTTCAGGATTTGCTGCATGTGGTAAACTTTTTAATTCTTTATTTGGAGTTGATTATTTAACAGCAATGATTATTAGTGCAATTGTTATTGTTGCATATACTACTCTTGGTGGTTTCCTTGCCGCAAGTACTTCTGACTTTATTCAGAGTATTATTATGTCAATTGCCTTAGTTATAGTTTTAAGTTATGGAATTATTTCCGTTGGTGGATTTGACGGAGTCGTAGCTCACGTTGGCGACCTTAAGGGATTCCTTTCAATAACTTCAACACATGATGGTGCAACTAATGCAGCAACGCCTTACAGTGTTCTTTCAATTGCCTCAACACTTGCTTGGGGACTTGGATACTTCGGCATGCCACATATTCTTTTAAGATTTATGGCTATTGAAGACACAAAGAAATTAAAACTTTCAAGACGTGTTGCCAGTGTTTGGGTTGTTATTTCAATGTCTGTTGCAGTTTCAATTGGTATAATCGGTTATGCAATGTCAGCAGAAGGAGTTATTCCTAACCTAAAGGATTCTGAAACAATAATCGTTCAGATAGCCCACGTATTAAGTACACACGGCATTATTTTTGCCATAATTGCAGGTGTTATCCTTGCAGGTATACTTGCCTCAACAATGTCAACTTCAGATTCACAGCTTCTTGCTGCATCTTCAAGTGTTTCAGAAAACTTACTTGAAGGCGTGTTAAGTTTAAACCTTTCATCAGGAGTAAAAATCGTAGTTGCCAGAGGTTCAGTAATTATCATTTCAATAATTGCTATGTTTCTTGCCAGCAATCCTAACAGCTCAGTATTCCAGATAGTATCATTTGCCTGGGCAGGCTTCGGTGCCACATTCGGCCCTGTAATGCTCTTTGCATTATTCTGGAAGCGCTCAAACAAATACGGTGCAATCAGCGGAATGGTAGCCGGTGGAATCATGATATTCGTATGGAAATTCTTAGTTCGTCCAATGGGTGGCGTACTTGGAATCTATGAACTTTTACCTGCATTCATTGTAGCTTCAATCTTCATCGTAGTAGTAAGCTTACTTACACCTGCACCTGAAAAAGAAATCGTAGACGAATTTGAATCAATAAAAAATTATTAATCAAATAAAAACAAAGCACTTTTTCATTCCGCTCACGCAGAAATTTCTAAAGTAAACACGTTGAGTTTATTATTTTGCTCCGCCGCCTATTGTAAAGCGAAAACCTAAACTCGCCTAAAGGCTCGAACAGTAGGTTTATCGCTTTACACTATGCTCGCAAAATTTCAAAACTCTGCCTATTGTTTCCTTTTAGAAATTTCTGCGTGAGCGGAGTCTGAAAAGGTAATTAATTTTTACAAAGGAGATAAAAATGAATTTTTTAGAAGAACGTATTCAAAAAGATGGTATCGTTAAAGAAGGAAATGTTTTAAAAGTAGACAGCTTTTTAAACCACCAGATGGACATTTCACTTTTCGAAAAAATGGGCGAAGAATTTAAGCGTCGTTTTGCTAATGCCCCAATCAACAAAATTCTTACAATAGAAGCATCAGGTATCGGCATTGCCTGTATCGTTGCAAAATACTTCGATGCACCAGTTGTTTTTGCAAAGAAATCAAAAAGTATAAACATTGATGGTGAAATGTATGTTGCTGAAGTTGAATCATTTACGCATAAATGCAAAAACCAGGTAATCGTATCAAAGAAATTCTTAGGTCCTGATGACCACGTTCTTATTATAGACGATTTTCTTGCTAACGGTTGTGCCCTTCAGGGATTAATCTCCATCGTATCAAATGCAGGCGGTACTGTAGAAGGAATCGGCATTGCAATTGAAAAAGGATTTCAGTCAGGCGGACGTACAATCCGTAACCTTGGATATCACTTGGAATCACTTGCTATCGTTGATAGCATGGATGCAGAAAACGGAACAATCACATTCCGTGAACAGTAAAAAATTATAAACTATGAGAAACACCACGTTTTTTATAGTTTATATTTTTTAATCGCAAAACAAAATTTTTCCCTATATTTCACAGAATTGTATAACGCAAACACGTTGATTTTCTTATTTTGCTCCGCCGCTTATAGTAAGACAAAAATCAAAACTCGCTTGCGCTCAGACAGTTGATTTTTGCCTTACGCTATGCTCGCAAAATTGCAAAAATCTGCCTATTGTTTGCTTTCATACAATTCTGCTTAATATAATAAAACATAAATATTTTGTTTTGCGATTACACAATATATTTAAATTATGAAAGGACATTTACTAATGAGTAGCTCAAATTCATCAATTGAAAACATTTACAAACTCAACGGAAAAGTTCCCGTTGGAAAAGCCATTCCTTTTGGCTTGCAGCATATTTTGGCTATGTTTGTTGCCAATATTGCTCCTATTATTATTGTTGGCGGTGCCAGCGGTCTTTCATCTGAACAGACTGCACGTCTTATCCAGAGTGCAATGATTATTGCAGGTATTGGTACTTTAATTCAGTTATTCCCATTATGGAAAATCGGTTCAGGTCTTCCAATTGTTATGGGTATTAGTTTTACTTTTGTTTCTATTTTTTGTTATATCGGACCAACTTACGGATATAATGCCATTGTAGGTGCTGTTCTTGTTGGCGGTATTGTAGAAGGTGTTCTTGGTCTTTTTGCAAAATACTGGATTAAACTTATATCTCCTATCGTTGCGGCCAGCGTTGTTACTTCCATTGGTTTTTCTCTTCTCTCTGTTGGAGCAAGCTCTTTCGGTGGAGGAAGCGGAAGCGAAAACTTTGGTTCAGCTACAAACTGGATTCTCGGAACTATAACATTGCTTTCATGTATTATTTTTAATATTTTGGCAAAATCATATTTCAAACAGCTTTCTGTTTTGTTTGGACTTATTGTTGGATATATTGTTGCTGTAATTATGGGAGTTGTTGATTTTTCTTCACTTTCAGGAACTTCTATTGTTGCAGTACCTTCATTAATGCCTTTTAAACCTGAATTTAATGCTAACGCAATTTTCTCTGTTATTTTAATTTTCTTAGTTTCTGCTACTGAAACTATCGGAGATACTTCTGCTCTTGCAGCTTCAGGCTTAAATAGGGACGTAACAACAAAAGAAACTTCAGGTTCTATTGCCTGTGACGGTTTCATCAGTGCTTTATCTTCGGTTTTCGGATGTTTACCAATTACATCTTTCAGCCAGAATGTAGGTCTTGTTGCCATGACTAAAGTAGTTAACAGATTTGCTATTGCAACAGGTGCAATTATTATGATTATTGCAGGTATCTTCCCAATCTTTGGTGCTTTACTTGCAACACTTCCTGACGCAGTACTTGGCGGATGTACACTTATGATGTTTGGTACAATCGTAATCAGCGGTCTTCAGATGATTAGCAACTGCGGTTACTCACAGCGTAATATTACAATTGCCGCACTTTCACTTAGTATTGGTATCGGCTTCACACAGGTTCCTGAAATCTTTAGCATTTTCCCTAAGATTATCGAAAATGTATTTGCAGAAAACTGTGTTGCTGTAGTATTTATCGTATCAATTATTTTAAATCTTGTTCTTCCAAAAAATATGGAAACAGTTGTTCCTAAGGAAGATAATGAAAATAAATAATATTTAATATTAAAAGCCCCTGAGATTGTACCGACCCCCAAAAGTTAGACCTAAAAATCTAACGATTGGAGGTCGGTACAATATATGGGGCTTTTCCTTTTAGGCTTGGACTCCAAAATATTGTTTGTCCGCCATCTGCCCCCACTGAAAGATGTATTATGTATTGCAGTTAGAATTTTTCTCTTAAATTTCTTAGTTATGCATCTATATTTTTTGTTTTAAGCATTACTATTCTGTTATTAAATTTTCTTTTCTGTTTTTTATAAACGCAAATACATTATTAAATACATGGTTAAACATAACTGTATATAATGTAGCGAAAATATTTGCACCAATTCTTAACAATACTGCTGTTTTTACACCGAAAATTCCAGAGGCAATATACAACGCTCCAAATGTATTGTAAACCGTCTGCCAGGAATAGCCGGCTGAATAACCAACACCAATTCCACCTATAATTCCAATGTATGGATGTACCCATTTAGGAAGTGCGTAGTAAAGGGCAACAAATATTAGGCTGCCCACAATGTTAAATGGTGCTCTTTTCTTTGCCTTTGGTGCAATGTCACTGGAAAACGGAACACACACTGACATGCAGGCAATTCCTACCCACATTGCCCTTGGTATATTTAAAAGATTAATAATTAACATGGCTGTTGAAACTGTAAGTGTTAATTTTAAATACCAGTTATTTCTAGCAGAGTGTATATTGAATTCTCTAAAAATATCCATAAAACCTCTTTTATGAGGTCTGTTTTTCTGATTTTTATAAAAAACCCCCATACAAATTAGCATACCTACAACAAGGCTGACTACACGTAACTGATAACTTTTTCCTGCCACATCGTAACCTTGAAGTAATAAATATCCTAGTACAAAAGTTGAATGATTATACATTATTACATTATGACATCCAAACATCATTAGTAAAAATATGCAAACAATGTTAATAAGAAATGCTGTTAAAGGATCAACTATGTTGCTTAACCTTGGTCCTACTATTAAAATTGCAAATATCCCGGCTATTGAGATTAGACCGTGGGTTGTTTTTATGCCAAAATCTGCCTGTCGCAACACAAGTATTGCAAGTAGTACCACAACTCCCGGCACGCTATTGTCATTTCCAAAAATCATACTAAATGCTGTTACTACCAAAAAACAAAATGCCACAACTAAATATACTTTGAAATTGTAAATTAAAATGTGTCTTGTTTTTTCTTTTTTGTCTGTTGTGTTTTTTATTAATTGTTTTGAGCCTGTTGAGCTTAACTGTAATTCCTGATAAAACGTCATCTTCTGTTCCTTTCATTTATGTTAAACAATTTTTAACTAATCTAAAATTTAGCTATCGCCAATCTGTATTTGCTAAAATTAAACTATTTCCAAATCTGCGTCTAATAAAATTACGAAAGCACACTCCCGCTGCTTCCACCTCGTAGCGGTTCTATCAAGCCGACTACGCTGCCTTAATGAACCGACGGGTTCCAAGCACTTTCTTTAATTTTTATTAGCTGCAGATTTTGTTTATATTTTCGATTTTATATTGTTGGCGGTTTATTTTGCCAATATCTTGTTTGCCTGCCTTATTAATTTAAATAGTTGTTCAAAATCTTCCTCTGTCATATTTTCCTTTAACGTATATAGAGGGTTTAAATAGTAGTAATACATATCATCAATTTCTTTTTTCCCTTTTCCAGTTATTATCAATGTATAACTTCTTTTATCCTCATTTGTGCGGATTTTTTCTATGAGCTGCTTGTTTTCCAGTTGTTCTATTAATCTGCTTATAATTGTTTTGCTTATGCCCATTGCGTCTTTTAAGTAACCGGGTGTTACTTTTTCTTTGGACAAGGCGACTCTAAACAGCATGTCCAATTCCTGTGCAGATGTACCCTGACCTTTGTGTGATTTCTTTATTGCCATGCTACTAAAGAATCTAAGCTCGCCATGTTTTTCTATCATGTCTTTCCATTTTTTATCTTTCATTTTCTGTTATTTCCTATTTCTTTCTTTTTAAAGTAGTTCACTTTGTGAACTATTTATTTAAGTAATATATACTATTTTATATATTTAGTCAAGAAAAAAATTATTTAGATTCGTACTACCATCAATTGTTATGATGATTTTTACATCTATTTACAGTGTTGTTGATGAGCTTTTCGTATCTAACTTTGTTGGGAAAACAGCCTTTGCCTCTGTCAATCTTATTATGCCACTTTTAATGTGATGTTGTATCATAATAGTTGACACTTTATTCTCGCATATGATTATATATAAATAATATGAAATAAAATTTTTTTAATATCGTAAAACTAGTAACTGATGAAGCATCAAACCAATTCTCACCTTTATTTAGTGAAAATCCGTTAAAACATTCTCGTCTAAAATCTCACCTTTGTGCAAGCACAGGTGTATGTTCCTTGCTACTACTTATAACTCACCTCAGATTGCTACGCGCTTCGCGTTCCCGCAATCTGTCCTCATTATTCGCATATCGCGCGACTTCGTCGCCCTTTTATGCTCATAATAAGGCACCCCCGAAACTTCCAGGACACCTTTGTGCAAGCACAGGTGTCTTGGAAGTTCCGGGGGTTGGTGAGTTACATGAGTTTTGTTTCTTCTAGTTTTTCTATTACGAAGTTGTTTAGTTTTATTATTGGTTTTCTTAGTATCAATCCCAGTATCAGTGATGGTATGAGGAATAATAGTAGTTTGGATATTTCTGTCCAGTATGTGTTTCCATACATTCCGGCTATTGTTTCTCTCATTGCTCCCATGCTGTAGTTAAATGGAAGTAATGGGTATACTGTTCTGAAGAATTTTGGTGCTACTTCTATTGGGAATGTTCCACCTGAACCTGCTACCTGTACTACAAGAAGTATTACACAGATTGCTTTTCCTATATCACCAAAGGATACTGTTAATGTGTAGATTATATTTACATATACTATGCTTGATATCCAGCCTGCCAATAGGAACAGGAACGGATGCTCACATTGTATCTTTAAGAAATACAAATCTCCCAAACAGATTAATCCACTTTGGAACAATCCTATTATCATAAACAGAATATAACGTCCTAAATATATCTGATAGTTTTTCACATTGAATAGTTGTTTCTTTCGATCTTCCTCTAATGTTACTTTCATCATTGCTACTAATACAATACCACCTACCCATATTGCAAGTGTTGAGTAGAACGGTGCCATTGCAGAGCCATAATTATCTACTTTGTATATAACATTTGTGTTCATCTTTACAGGTGATGACAAGAATGCACTTAATGTGTCAGGGCTGTTGCTTAATATGTTTTTAAGCAATTCTGTTGCATCGCTGTTTTCACTATTGCCTAATTTAAATGAAATATTGCTTACATTTTTGGATGCCTTTCCAAGTGCTTTACCTGAATTTTTAAGAATCTTCTTTAACTGTCCAAGTTGTGCTCCTGAATCTCCTGCAAGCTTACTTACATCACTTGTTCCCTGATTTAAATTGTTTACAACTTTTGATACTGAGCCATTATTTACAGTAAGTGAATTAACCAACTTAGTTAAGTTAGTCTGAACCTTCTTTTCATAAGAATCCTGAATAGAAGATATATCCTTTGCACTTTGTTTTATCTGTTTCTTTAAGTCTTTTCTATATAAAGTTGTCGTTCCTGATGTCAATGTTATATCATCAAAAGCGTCTTTTAATTTTGTTCTAATTTCCTTCTGCTGAATAATTGACTGGTCTATTTTACCAATAATTTTGTCAATTTCAGTTCTTAACACTTTCTCATTTGCCGGCAATGCATTCTGCACTTTCTGAAGGCTTTCTTTAAATTCAGTGTACTTCTTTGTTATGTCATCTACCTGAGTTGCAAGACCACTTAAACCTTTTGATGCTGTGTCTGCACTTGTGGACACTGAGTCAAAAATATTATCCACTTCTTTTGATAATTGATTATATGCAGATACGCTTTGATTTAACGCCTTGTTTATTCCATCAGTTGTTCCACTTAAGGCATCTTTCAAATCTGTTACATCAGTACTTGAAGTTTTTAAAGTATTAACGCTATCCTTTGTGCTGTCTCCTGACGTTTTTAATAATGTTGATGTACTGTCTAACATTTCTTCCAAAGAACCTGTAAGGTCAGCAAAAGCATAAACAGTCTGTTTTGCATCATTTAAGTCATCTGCAATCTGCTGCACATTAGACTGAACCTTGTTCATTACAGTTTTTGTTGTATCATCATCCATAACATCTGACAACTGATCAAGCACGCTTATTGAAATCTCTGAAACTGTCTTTGTAAAAACCTGATCAATCTGCTTTTGAACTGCGCTTGCTCCCTTGTCAGTTATCTTTGGAGCAATGGCATTTTCCTTTTCATTAAGATAATAAATAATATCAGAATGAGAAACATTATCAGAGAAAAGGCTCATCATATCAGTACTAAAATTCTTTGGAATTACAATTGAAGCATAATACTTTCCTGATTTTACACCGTCAATTGCATCTTCTTTATCAGTAAATACCCAATTAAGCTGAGTATTTTCACGAAGAGCTGATATAACCTGATTCCCAAGATTTAAACTTATTGGAATAATGTCACCCTCATAGCCTTTATCAACGCTTGCCACTGCAACTTTTAACTGGTCGGTATTGCTATACGGATCCCAGCTTGCAGCAATATTGAACCATGCGTAAAGAGATGGAACTACAGTAAGTCCTAACACTACAATCCACGCTATTGCATTTCTGCTGATTTTTTTCAAATCCCCAATAAATATTCTAAAAATATTCAGCATTAGTCCTCATCTCCTTCCTTACTGTTCTTTCTACCACGTTTCTTTAACTGCTCTATAAGCTCATCACCGGTCATTTCAGCCATTTTTTGCTTGTTAAGCAGGTTCTCATGGATAAACTCAACACAAATCAAATATAGGGCGATTAATATAATAGACACTATCCACAATACAAGAAATACCATTTTTGATGTGATACTAAACATTAAAATCAAAAATACAATCGGTATAATAACTATTGCAAAAAATCCACCCTTTATTAGTTTTGGATAACATATTTCAAACTGCTCGACTTTCTTATTTATCTCATCTCTAAACTGCTTTTCTCCTGCAAGTATTTTCACAGTAGTTAAAAGTCTTACTCTTTCCCTGGTTATTCCTTCCTCTTCACAAATCATAAGTCCTGTCTGTTCAAGTTTTTTGTCAAATAAACTATTTAAATTCAACAATAATCTACGAAGGACAAGTCCTATAAACAAGGCAATAGGAACATAGATTAAAAGAATAACTAAATTCTTTACATAATAATGTCCGTAAGTTCCCGCAATTGCTTCTCTCATGGCATTTATTCCATAAGTAAAAGGAAGTAACGGATGAATTGCCTGGAAGAATCCCGGCGTCATTTCAATAGGATAAGTTCCCGCTGAACCCGGAATCTGCAAAATTACAAGAATTACACTTACTGCTTTTCCTATATGCTTAAATGTTAATGACAGGGCATAAATAAGATTTACATATACAAATGCTGCTACTAATCCTACCACAACAAACAGTACCGGATGCTGGCACTTTATTTTTAAGATAAAAATATCACCTAAACATATAATTAACGCCTGCACAAATCCTACTAAGATGAAAAGCATCCATCTTCCAAAATAAGCCTGTGTTGGAGTGAAATTTTTAATTTTTTCACTTTTATCAACTTCCATTTTGAAAATAGCAATAAGAACAATTCCACCTACCCATATTGCAAGGTTAGTATAGAATGGTGTCATTGCTGTTCCATAGTTTTCAACTGAATAGAAAGTTTCTGTTTTTAATTTAACAGGAGATGACATAAAAGATGCAACCTTATCTGAGTCTAAATTTGTCATATCCTTAAGTTTTATATATATCTTTGAAGTTTTAACAACGCTAATGTCCACATTAGCCTTGTCTAATCTTTCCTGAACTTTCTTAATGGAAGAACCTGTTGAACTAAGTGCTTTCTTTGCACTGTCAAGGCTGTTCTCTAACTGGTCCATTAAAGTTACAACATTATCTGTTGCAGGTCCAACACCTTTTAAAATTCCTGAAAGTGTACCCTGAATGTTTGAAAAAGTATCAAGGCTTGTATTTAGACCTGTCATTATTCCGTTTTCAACAGTTACCTTTGAGCTGTGAATGTCTGTTGTATTCTTTTCGATAATTTTAGAAATAGATTCTACTGCCTTAACAGATGTTGTTGTAGCATCATTTATAGAATCGCTTCCTGTTCTTAATTTTTGTAAAATAGTCTTGTACTTACTATTCTGACTGTCTAATTCATTAATAAGATTAGTTAATGAATCTGAAGGGTATTTCTTGTTAATTTCCTTTAAAGTTGTAAGCATTTCGCTATTTTTATCAATAATAGATTCTACGGAAGTTATCATTTCCTGAAACTGTCCGTGAATGTTTTCAGTTTTTGAACTTATTTTTCCAAGATTTATTCCTGATTTAGTATTTACCTTTGCCAAACTATTCTGTGCCTTAGATATTCCCGTACCTAAATCGTTTGCAAAATCTGCTATGTCATTTCGTACAAGTGTTAAACTGTCTGTTCCATTCTTTATGCTATTTACACCGGAATTAGCGTCGCTTTTCACTGTAGCCATTGATTTTTTTGATTTTTCAATTAGCTTGTTACTGCTATCCACTGTTTTGTTAAAAGAATCCAGTGCCTTTTCATATTCTTTAAGATTATCAGACACTGTGCTAATCTTTGTTAAAATATCATTTTGAACGTCATCAAGCTTCGTTCCAATTTCTGAAACTGAACCGTTAAGTATATCCGCAACTGTGCCTGCCGCCGCTGACACAAACTCTGTATTAACCTGTTGCTGAATTGTATTTGCACCTGTGTCAGTTATCTTTGGTGCAATGGCATTCTTCTTTTCATTAAGATAATAATCAAACTCCGGCTGTTCTATTTTTCCTGACAAAAAACTTACCATTGATTCACTAAAATTATCAGGAATAACTATTGCTGCATAGTATTCTCCTGACTTAACCCCTGATATTGCCTTGTCTTCACTTACAAAAACCCAGCCTAAACTGTCATTCTCTTTTAATGTATCAACTATCTGACCGCCTACATCAAGGTTCCCAAGCATATCATTTTCTGTTCCGGCATCATTATTAGCCACGGCTATTTTTATGTTAGCTGTGTTGCCATATGGGTCCTTGTTGGCAGCTATGTTAAACCATGCATACAACGAAGGGATTATGCACACGCCGATTACAACTATTAGTGCAACTATGTTTTTGGATAATCTTCCTATGTCACGTTTAAAAATCTGGAAGGATTTTTTCATGTTAAAACTCTCCTTTTTCTTCATTATTTAAATAAATAGCTTCGTAATAAGAGTATTTTTTTATATAATATCACAATCTCTTTTTCAGTTGATTCTTATACTTTTATTTTGTTTTGTATGTTTTTTTGTTCTTTATTTTTTACATTTTTGTGCTATAGTTCCACATTGTATCACAAGTATAATTTTACGTCTATTGACAATTACTATATATGTGACAAAAAACAGAGTTCTTTTTGTTTTTAAGAACTCTGTTTTTTATTATTGTGCTATTTTGTATAGATCCTGTACTCTGTTTTTTGTATCAAAAATATTGTTGTACTGTATGATGTCGTAATTATGTATCCATTCATAGTATGGTGATGTTTTGTCTCCTGTTTTGTAGAAGTTTCCATCTTCACCAATGTAGCCTTTTTTTGTTATGATTGGCACTTTTTTGCTAAACTCTGATACGAACTGCTGATATCCGTTTTGTGCTAGTCCTGCTGTTTCCAGTACAAGTGAACTCATTCTGTTTGCACTTATATACATATTGTTATCTGATTTCATATCATAGTTTGCCCATATAACGAACTGAGTGTTTCTCTTCATTAGGTTCTCATAAATTTCATCAAGCTTATAGTCTTTTTCTATTTCCTCATAGAATGATTCTTCTATCTTTGGCTCATGGTCACCAAAGAAGATTATTAATGTTGGCTCTTTTACATTTTTAAAATATGTAACAAGTTCTTTTAATGCATCATCTGACTTTCTTAACATATTTAAGTACTGAACTGCCTGTGGTGCATTAATATTGTAACCAAGTTTTATATCTTTAGATACTCCTGCTGCATCAAAAGGACTATGGTTCTGCATTGTTACATTAAACATAAAGAACGGTTTATCGTTGTTCTTCTTATAGTTTTCATATTCTGAAATAATTCGTTCCATATCTGCTTTGTCAGAAATATGAAGTCCGTATGTTTCTGTGTCTTCTGCAAAATCATCCATTGTAAGGAATTTGTTGAATCCCAATAAAGGATAAACCTTGTTACGCTTATATCCTGTTCCCTTATAAGGGTGCATTGCTATTATTCCACCATATCCTTGTTCCTTTAAAGTTGACGCAAGAGAAGTCATAGGTGAGTTGATATATGTAGTATATGCTGTTATGCCATTAGGAATGTATGCCATTGAGTTAGAAGTTAAGGCTTCAAACTCAGTTGATGCTGTTCCTCCTGCAAAAACTGATACAAACATCTGACCGCTTAATGTATTCTTCTTTAAACTATGGAAGAAAGGCATATTGTCTTCGCTTAAAGGTACATCCGCAAAAGACATAAAATCAGTGTATGCCTCACTCATTATCATTATAATATTAGGTTTCTTATCATTAGAAACTGTAGTTTTAGTACCCTTAAACTGCTCTGCCAGATTTTCAACTTTCTGAACAGAATAATCCTTAGGCTTCTTAACCTGAAGGTCGTTAATACTTCTTGCAAATGTTATGTAAAAACCGTTAGTATTAAATGTTTCCTGTGGCTTAAAATATTTGACTTTCAATATTTTAACATATTCCTTTGACTGAACTAAGTCATTAACATTAATCACCATTAAAAGTGCCAATGCCATAGGAATAAGTCTCCAGAACTTCTTAATTACCACGTTCTTGCCTAACTTAGTTGCAAAAAAACATATTGCAATGGAACTTATAAGGAACAGATAAACTCTATAATTCATTCTATAAGAATATCCGCCTGCCACATTTGCCGCAGTCTTTATATTTACAATATCTGCTGCCAAAAATCCTGAGTTTCTAAACTGTACAAGATAGAAATTTGCAAGTCCCATAACAATATTTACAATGTTCATTGTTATAATTGCAACTTTAAAACTGTTAGTAACTGCAAATATAACCATAAAAATCATAAATAAAACCATAATATTGTATTTAACATAATCCCCTTCAAGCTTATATTCGTATCCCTGAGACTTCTGTAACATTACAAAATTTCCATATATTAAAATTAAGCTTACCAAAATAGATATGACAAAATTAACCCATCTGTTAACTTTTATTTTTACAAACATTAATGCTGAAGAACTTACAAACAACAATGTTGGAACTACAATTCTCATAGGATAAACTTTTCCCTTAAAAGTATACAAATCCCAAATATACAGCATTGAATATGCACCTGCAAACATACAAACTAAGATAATCTTAATTACAAGAAAAGCTGTGTCTTTCTGTTTCTGACTGAGGAATTCTTTTCTAAATTTTTTACTTTTCTTTGCATCTGATTCTTTATTTATTTTTGTTCCTGCTTTTTCATCTGATTCTGCATTTGTTCCTGCTTTTTCATCTGATTCTGCATTTGTTCCTGCTTCCATGTTTTCCCCCATCACATTCTTTTTCTTCATCTGTTTTCCTCACTCTCCTGATTTCCGTATTCTAATATTGAAAACAATTAAACTAAATTATTAATTAAAACAAATCCTTTAATTTTTTTCATTTTTCCATATAATTGAAATACATTTT
>ERZ773241.1065-NODE-1065-length-27996-cov-4.356680_pt1 | contig 27996 bp, 30 predicted proteins | sample MGYA00580989_ERZ773241 | MGnify/ENA primary metagenome ERZ773241 (study PRJEB29015, sample SAMEA2737804) | human gut metagenome | biome: human gut; feature: human-associated habitat; material: faeces | place: China | collected 2012 ... | reverse complement strand
ATACCGAGAAGCGCAGCCGCTTTATCTCGTATGCTATCCCCGTGCGTACGGTAGAAGAGGTGAAGGAGCAACTGGAGAAATACCGTAAACAATATTATGATGCCCGCCATGTATGCTGGGCGTATATGTTAGGTCCAGAGCGGCAGACGTTCCGGGCCAACGATGACGGGGAGCCTTCTTCCACGGCCGGGAAACCGATCCTCGGACAGATCAACTCGAATGAGCTGACCGATTTATTGATTGTCGTAGTACGTTACTTTGGTGGAATCGAGTTAGGAACCAGCGGGCTGATCGTCGCTTATCGCACGGCCGCCGCCGAGGCGCATGGACACGAGGCCCACGTCCGTGGCCGCGATGTGGCGCACATAGCCGCTCGCGGGCGACGGCACTTCCATCTGCACCGGCGCCGCCGGCAGAAGCGACGGGTCATAGATCGCCGCCGGATCGCCGTCCTGCGCCGCTACAAACTCCGCCAGCTTTCTGAGCGCCGAGCCGTCCGTGATCGTCTGCTCGAGCATGGCGCACGCCGCAGCATCATCGGCTGCGAGCCCCGCCTGCGTGAGGATGCACGTGCCGAGCGTCAGGCACAGCTCCAGCAGCTCACTCTTATGCTCGCCGCGCAGCGTCGCAATTGCCTCCTTGACCTCGAGCGCGTTGCCGACGGCATGACCGAGCGGCTCGTCCATATCCGTGATGACGGCGACCGTCTTGCGGCCGGCCATCTTGCCGATCTCGACCATCTCGGTCGCAAGCTCGCGCGCATCATCCAGCGTCTTCATAAATGAGCCGTCGCCGCACTTGACGTCCAGCACGATGACGTCCGCACCGGCAGCCAGTTTCTTGGACATGATGCTGCTGACTATGAGCGGGATGCTCGGCACGGTGCCGGTCACGTCGCGCAGCGCGTAGAGCTTCTTATCCGCGGGGTCGAGATTCGCCGTCTGTCCGGCGATGACCATGCCGACGCGGTCGACATTCTCCAGGAACCGTTCCATGGGCAGGTCGATGTTAAAGCCCGGAATGCTCTCAAGCTTATCAAGCGTGCCGCCCGTGTGGCCGAGGCCGCGGCCGGACATCTTCGCCATCTTCACGCCGAGGCTCGCCACCATCGGTACGAGCACGAGCGAGGTCTTGTCGCCCACGCCGCCGGTCGAATGCTTATCCGCCTTCACGCCGGACACGCCCGAGAGATCCAGCGTCTCGCCGCTGTGCATCATGGCCATGGTCAGATCCAGCGTCTCGCGCCGATCCATTCCGCGAAAATAAATGGCCATCAGCATGGCGGACATCTGATAATCCGGGATCTCGCCGCGGGTGTAGCCCTCGACCACGAAACGGATCTCCTCCGTCGTGAGTGCCTGCCCGTCGCGTTTTTTCACGATCAGATCGCTCATTCTCATCGCAATGTGCTCCTTTGCATTTGTTTGCCACGAGTATAGCACGGCGGCGGCGGAATTGCAATTCAGCGCGGAAAAATCAGATACGGCCGCCCGTCGATCTCCCGCAGCACGGCCTGCGCGCCGCGCGGAAGGTTCGGCGCGTCCGCCGGGATGGCGATGACCGTCCGCTTGCCGTCAAACGTCGTGAGCACGCCGTCCGGCGCGGAATACCAGAGCACATCCAGCCCGTCGTCCGCACCCTGCGGTTCGGGCTCAGGCTCAGGCTCGGGCTCGGGCTCGGACGGAATGTCCCACGCCTCGTCCGCCGCGAACAGGATCTCCTGCGGCAGGCGCGCACACTCGAGCCGCGTGAGCCGCTTGCGCAGCGTGAGCCATCCGCTCCCGTCCGGCAGCATCAGGCCGAGATACGCGCGCGAGCGCGCCCCGCACACGGCGAGCCGCAGCCGGGGCGCATCCGTTGTCGCCCGCGCGGAAAACACCGTATGCAGCCCCTCACGCGTCACGCGCAGCGTGCCGATGGGCTTGTTTTGCTGCAGGATCGGATACTCAGGCATAAAAAATCACTCCCGCACCAGACTATGCACGGGAGTGATGCAATTAGAACTCGGACTTAGCCGACGCTGTAGCTGCCGCGCACCATGACGGTGGTGTCGGCCGAGGCACGAACGCCCGCGCCGTCCGTCTGCAGGAGATACAGGTGGTTTTCCGTCAGCTTCGTGCCGGCGGCAGCCGTCGAGCCGGATGTGAGATCCACGGCGGCGCTCTGCGTCACGGCTGCGGCGCCGCTGCGCATGAGCACCTCCGTGCCCGCGCGTCCGGTGAGCGTCTGCCCGTTTTCCAGCGTCACGAGCACGTATGTACCGCCCGCAGCGGCGACCTGATCGGCAAACTGTTCCTCCATTTCGCCGATCGCGCCGTTGAGCGTGGAACGGTAGGCGTCCTCCATGCGCGGCTGCACGACATCCTGCAGATAGCTGGACGTGACGAGCGGGTCTTCCCGCGAGCCGTAGTTTGCGACCGCGTACACGGTCACGGCGGCGACCATGGCCAGCGCAGCGACCAGTGCGATCGTGATGAGCGTCTTTTTCTTCATATCCGTTCCTCCGTTTTTTGGGCGTTGCGTTTACTGCGGCAGGCCAAAGCTTACGGCGATCGCGTTATCCACCTGATGCATCGCGGGCTCGTCCAGACGGCCCATGCGCTCGCGCAGGCGCGATTTATCGAGCGTGCGAACCTGCTCGAGCAGGATCACACTGTCGCGCGTCAGGCCACAGCTGCGCGCTGCGAGTGAGATGTGCGTCGGCAGATTGGCCTTGCCGGTCTGCGACGTGATCGCGGCGGCGATCACCGTCGGGCTGTGGCGGTTGCCGGTGTCGTTTTGAATGATGAGCACGGGGCGCATCCCGCCCTGCTCACTGCCGACCACCGGGCTGAGGTCGGCATAATAGATGTCTCCGCGTCTGACTGGCTGCATAACATTCATCTCCGATGGAATATTTGCCCCGGTCGATATGTAGGGGCACAGTTATTGTCGCCATCGGAGCGAAATTTATACCTCAGTCGATATACACGCGCTGCACGCGCTGACTCATGGCGCACAGCAGCTCATACGGGATCGTGCCGGCCTTTTCGGCCTGCTCAGCCACCGAGAGGTCTGCGCCGAAGATGGTCGCCACGTCGCCGGGCTGCACCTCGGGGATGTCGGTCACATCGACCATGCACATATCCATGCAGATGCGGCCGACCTGCGGCGCGCGCTTGCCGTGCAGCAGCACATCGCCCTTGCCGGAGAGACTGCGCAGCAGACCGTCGGCATAGCCGACCGGCAGCACGGCCAGACGCATATCGTGCGGGCAGGTGAACGTGCGGCCGTAGCTGATCGTGTCGCCCGTGTGGTGGTGCGTGACTTCGGACACGCGGCTATAGAGCGACATCGCCGGACGCAGGTCGAGCCCGCCGGTCTCCGCCGCCGGAAACACACCGTAGAGCAGCAGACCGGGGCGCACCATGTCGAGGTGCATCTGCGGATAGTTTATCACAGCGCCGCTGTTGGCGCAATGGCGAATGGCAAAGTGGTGACCGCTCGCCTGCTCCATGCGGTCGATCGCGTGCAGAAAACGCGAGAACTGCAGCTGCGTGTACGGGTCGCCGTTTTCATCCGAGACGGCAAAGTGCGTGAACACGCCGGTGAAATTCAGGTGCGGCAGCGACAGCGCCTCGAGCATCTCGTCGAGATGGCTGTCATCATGCACGTCAAAGCCCGTGCGCCCCATGCCGGTCTCGAGCTTCATGTGTGCGTTTAAGCGCAGCCCCGTCCCGGCGAGGAAGCGGTTGAGCTCGCGCGCGTACTCGATGCTGCCGACCGCCTGCGTCACGCCGAGGGTCGCAAGGTCGACGGCGATGTTCGCCGACTGCGGCCCGAGCAGCAGGATGTTCATCGTCACACCCGCAGCGCGCAGCTCCTCGGCCTCGTCATAGCAGTTGACGGCGATCCACTGGCAGCCCGCCTGCTGCAGACGCTGCGCCACGCGCACCGCGCCGTGGCCGTAGGCATTGGCCTTGCAGACGCCGAGCATCTGGCAGCCGTCCGGCAGGCGGCTGCTGATCTCGCGGTAGTTGTGTTCCAGATCATTGAGACTGATCTCTACCCATGTTCGAATTTTGCGATTCATCGTTCGTACTTCCTTGTTCCAGATTCCATTGTTCCACCGTGCAGTACAGGCACGAGTGTTCATCCACCGACAGCTCCGCGCACTGCGGCACGGTGCCGTCAAGATACAGCCGCACGACCGTATGGTCGTCGGTAATGAGCTGCACGACCAGCAGCCCGTCCTCCTGCCATGTGAGATCGACATAGCCGCCGCGGACGGCATCCACCACATAGGGCAGCGCCGTCAGCGGAGTCAGTCCAGCGGCGTTGAGATCGCCCGCCGGCAGCAGGATATCATCGAAGGTGAGCGTGCTCTCTCCTCGGCGCAGGTGCGCGCCGACGCCCTCGGCCGTCTCCGGAGCGATGACCGTGAGATCATAGCCGTCGGTCAGCTCCCGGCAGGTGAGCGTGTAGTCCGCGACCGTGTCGCCGTAGTCCGCGCGCACCTGCGCCGTCACGGTGACAAGACTTCCCGTGAGCGTGTCACGAAAGGTCTGAAACGATCGCTCTCCCGCGCCGTGTCCGCACGCGGACAACAGCAGCAGGCTTATCATCAGTGCAGCGATGCTTCTGCGCTGCATACTGCCTCCTATCGGATGATGGTTTTTGTGACCTCCGGCAGCGCCGCGATCACGTCGGTCGGGTTCATGGCATATTCGCCCATGCGTGCGGCGCACACGTCGCCGGCCCGCCCGTGCAGCCAGACCACGGTCTGCACCGCATCGCGCGCGGGCATCTGGCACAGCAGCGCACCGAGCATGCCCGCCAGCACGTCACCGCTGCCGCCCTTGGCCATACCGGGATTGCCGGCGCGCAGCACGGCCGTGTCCCCGTCCGGGAATGCACAGACCGTCTCCGGCCCTTTGCGCACGACGGTGCAGCCGTGCGCAGCGGCAAAAGCGGACGCCGCCTCTGCCCTGCCGGCCGCATCCGCACCCGCAAGCCGGGCAAACTCCCCGTCGTGCGGCGTGAGGACAATGGGCGCGCGGGCGCGATCGAGCACCGTCACATCCTGCGCGACGGCAAAGAGCGCGTCGGCGTCGAGCACGAGCGGGGTCTCCGAGCGCAAAACGACGGCCTGCACCAGCGCCGTGAGCGCGGCATTTCGCCCCAGGCCGGGGCCGAGCACGCACACATCGCTCCTGCGCAGCCGCTCGAGCAGCTCCGGCAGCGCGTCTGCCGTGAGCTTACCGTCGGCCGACGGGAGCGGAAACGGCATCGCCGCGTCATTTTTCACGGCGGTGATCGCATAGATCGCCTCCGGCACGCCGACGGACACCAGCCCCGCACCGCAGCGCAGCGCGGCATGGGCGCACAGCGTCGGCGCGCCGGTGTAGCCGACGCAGCCGCCGACGATGAGCACGCGGCCATAGTCATATTTATTGGTGTCGGACGCGCGCCGCGGCAGATACGGCGCGCACGGTTCGATGCGGTGCATGGCTTGCCTCCTGAACGGAAACGCAGTGATTTGTCAGCAAATATTATAGCGTTTTCAAATCCCCACGTCAAATTTTCTTCTCCTTTTACATTGATTTGTTGCGCGAAGTGTGGTATAAATAGCTTTGTTATTGAGTTTATTGCTTGGATCGGGAAAATAGTACCAAGGTTCCGCACCAGAGAGGGACGCCGCCGGCTGAGAGCGTCCTGCGAGAAACGTACTTCGTTCGCCCGTGAGCTCCGGCCAATCCCCGGCGGGTCCGCCCGTTAGCGCGCAGAGAGTGCGGCGCACGTGCGCCGAATTCGGGTGGTACCGCGGAAGCTTCCTTTCGTCCCTGTATGCGGGACGGGAGGATTTTTTTATCCGCATCCGGCAAGAAACACGACCGACTATGTAAACTTTGCAACGAAGGAGTTGTTTGCATGAAAGAAATGCTGCAGAAGCTGCGCGAGGCTTCTGTCGACGCCATTTTGCAGGCGGACGACATCACGGCGCTGGAAAACCTGCGCGTGAAATATCTCGGCAAAAAGGGTGAGCTGACCGCCATCCTCAAGCAGATGGGCCGCCTGTCGGCGGAGGAACGCCCGGCCATGGGCCAGCTGGCAAACCAGGTGCGCGCGGAGCTTGAGACAGCGCTCGAGCAGCGCCGCGAGGCGCTCAATGCGCGCATGCTCGAGATGCGCCTCAAGGCCGAGACGCTCGATGTGACCATGCCCGGCAAAGCGCCGGAGCTCGGCCACCAGCACCCGATGTACATCGTGCTCGACGAGATCAAGGACATCTTCGTCGGCATGGGCTTTGAGATCCTCGAAGGCCCGGAGATCGAGGAGGCCGAGTATAACTTCACCAAGCTCAACACCTCCGAGGGGCACCCCGCCCGCGAGTGGTCGGACACGTTCTACCTGACCGAGGACAGCCGCATTCTTCTGCGCACACAGACCTCCCCGATGCAGGTGCGCGCGATGGAGAGCAAGCCCCTGCCGATCCGCATGGTCGCGCCCGGCCGTGTCTACCGCAAGGATGAGGTCGACGCCACGCACTCGCCCATGTTCCACCAGATCGAGGGCATGGTCATCGACAAGGGCGTCACGATGGCGGACCTGAAGGGTACGCTCAACACGCTCGTGCGCAAGCTCTACGGCGAAAACACCGTCACCCGCTTCCGCCCGCACCACTTCCCGTTCACCGAGCCGAGCTGCGAGATGGACGTGCAGTGCCACAAGTGCGGCGGCAAGGGCTGCCCCACCTGCAAGGGCGAGGGCTGGATCGAGATCCTCGGCGCCGGCATGATCCACCCGAAGGTGCTCGAGGGCTGCGGCATCGACACGGACGTCTACTCCGGCTGGGCCTTCGGCATGGGTCTGGAGCGTCTGGCGATGCGCCGCTTTAAGATCAGCGACCTGCGCCTGATCTTCGAAAACGACGTGCGCTTCCTGCAGCAGTTCTGAGAAAGGAGAGGCTACCATGATTTTAAGCAGAAAATGGCTCAATGAATTCGTAGATTGCTCGGCCTGGTCCGATCACGACTTTTCCGAGGCAATGACCCTCTCCGGCTCTAAGGTGGAGACGTTCAAGAACCTGCACGACAGCATCCGAAACATTGTCGCGGGCCGCATTGTGGAGATGGTGCGCCACACGAACTCCGACCACATGTGGGTCTGTCAGGTCGATGTGGGCGGCGATGCGCCGATCCAGATCGTGACCGGTGCACAGAATCAGCAGGTCGGAGACCTGGTACCCGTCGCGCTTGACGGCGCGCTGCTGCCCGACGGCAAGCAGATCCACGCCGGCACGCTGCGCGGCGAGGCGTCCAACGGCATGATGTGCTCGCTCAAGGAGCTCGGTCTGACGCTGCATGACTACCCCTACGCCATCGAGGACGGCCTGTGGGTCATGCAGGAGGACGGCGTGAAGCCCGGCGACGACATCGCCGCCGTCATCGGCGCGGATGATCATGTGGTCGAGTTTGAGATCACGCCCAACCGCCCGGACTGCCTGTCTGTGATCGGTCTGGCGCGTGAGGCCGCCGTGACCTTTGACAAGCCCCTGAAGCTGCACACGCCCGACGTGCCCGGCCGCGGCGAGGACATCTGCGACCATGTCAGCATCCGCATCGACGATCCCGCGCTCTGCCCGCGCTACACCGCGCGCATGGTGCGCAACGTCAAGATCGGCCCGTCCCCGGCGTGGATGCGCGAGCGCCTGCGCAACAGCGGCGTGCGCCCGATCAACAACATTGTCGACATCACAAACTATGTCATGCTCGAGTACGGCCAGCCCATGCACGCGTTCGACTTCTCGTGCATCGGCGGCAAGCAGATCATCGTGCGCACCGCGCGCGAGGGCGAGACCATCGAGACGCTCGACGGCACGGCGCGCAGGCTCACGCCGAATATGCTCTGCATCTGCGACGAGCAGAAGCCCGTCGCGGTCGCCGGCGTCATGGGCGGCGCCAACTCCGAGATCGTGGGCGACACGGCCATGGTCGTCTTTGAGGGCGCGAACTTCAACGGCACGAGCGTGCGCCGCACGGCTGCCGCGCTCGGTATGCGCACGGAGGCCTCCGGCCGCTTTGAAAAGGGGCTCGACCCGATGAATACCGTCGCCGCCGTTGACCGTGCGTGCGAGCTCGTGGAGCTGCTCGGCTGCGGTGAAGTGATGCGCGGCACCATCGACGTGCTGCCCGAGCCCATCGTGCCGAAGACCGTGAAGCTCGAGCCGGAAAAGGTCAACGGTCTGCTCGGTACGGACGTGTCCGAGGCAGAGATGCGCCGCATCCTGCTCGCGCTCGGCTTCGAGCTCGACGGCGAGACGATCATCGTCCCCTCCTGGCGCGGCGACGTGGAGCACTACTCCGACATCGCCGAGGAGATCGCCCGCTTCTACGGCTATAACAACATCCCCTGCACGCTCATGCGCGGCCAGACCACCAGCGGCGGCTACAGCGATGCGCAGCAGGCAGAGCGCAGCATTGGCGCGATGGCGCGCGCGCTCGGCTACAGCGAGATCATCACGTATTCGTTCATCAGCCCGTCGTACTATGACAAGATCCGTCTCCCGGCCGATTCCCCGCTGCGCAGCTCCATGAAGATCCTCAACCCCCTCGGTGAGGACACCTCCATCATGCGCACGACGGTGCTGCCGTCCATGCTTGAGATCCTCACGCGCAACTATAACTACCGCAACAAGGCCGTGCGCCTGTACGAGATCGGTAAAGTCTACTTTGCCCGCCCCGACGGTATGGCCGACGAGCCGAAGCTGCTGTGTCTCGGCGGCTACGGCGGCGGAATGGACTTCTTCCAGCTCAAGGGCGCGGTCGAGCGCATCCTCGCCGGTCTGCGCATCACGGACGTGACGTTTGAAGCCGAGAGCGGCAACCCGTCGTACCACCCCGGCCGCTGCGCGAAGGTGTACGCCGGCGGCAAGCTGCTGGGCGTGCTCGGTCAGATCCATCCGCTTGCGGCAGCAAACTACGGCGTGGACACGGAGCTTTACACGGCCGAGCTGCAGCTCGGTGAGATGCTCGCCGCCCGCGGTGCGACACCGGTCTACACGCCGTTGCCGCGCTTCCCGGCCGTGACGCGCGACGTGGCCGTCGTCTGCAGCGCCGACATCCCGGTCGCCAAGCTCTCGCAGTGCATCCTCGCCGCCGGCGGACAGTATCTCAAGGGCTGCGAACTCTTTGACGTGTACACCGGTGCCCCGATCCCGGCCGGCTATAAGAGCGTCGCTTTCTCGCTGACGCTGCGCGCCGACGACCAGACGCTCACCGACGACCACGCCGAGGAGACGATGCAGAGTGTCCTCAAGGCACTTGAGGACACGTTCCACGCGACCATTCGCTGAGCGTTTATAGAAGCGAAAAGATATTAAGAAAATATTTAGAACTTTTTTCGAAAAGGGTTGAAAAGTGGCTTTACAGACTTGTGTTTTTTGGTATAATAGGCACAAGAACTTGTATGAGGGAGGGCTTCACATGGAAGACGCAACCAGACGGTTTAACGCGATCGACAACAAAACAGAAATGAAGGAGATCCTCACTTCCGTGTATCATTCCCTTGTTGTCAAAGGCTACAACCCGATCAACCAGCTCGTCGGCTACATTCTATCCGAGGACCCGACGTACATCACCAACTACAACAACGCCCGCAGCCTCATCTGCCGCCTTGATCGCGACGAGCTGCTGCAGGAGCTGCTGACCAGCTACTTGGACAAGTGAAGCAAGCACTGTTATGAAACCAAAAAGACCCTGCCTCTCGGCAGGGTCTTTTTGCATATCCACGCAGGCTGCTGCCGCGAGGTGGCAGAAAAGGGGCAAAAGCAAAAAAATCGCTCCCGTCAAAGACGAGAGCGATTCGCGTTGGCAGCGGAAGAAGGATTCGAACCCTCACAAACGGAGTCAGAGTCCGGTGTGCTACCATTACACAATTCCGCTACGAACAAATGATATTATACAGATATTTTCGGATTTGTCAACCCTATTGTCGAAGATTTTTCACGGAATGAACATCTTTGTTCCGGCTCTGTCTGCACACGCAAAACAGAGCCGGAAAACAGAGTCAGCGGTCAAGGATCTTGCCGTCGATCGAGATCGTGACGACCTGCCACGGAAGGAATTTCCCGCTCGCGCGCAGCGCCTCCCGCGCCGCGTGCTCCAGCCCACCGCAGCACGGCACCTCCATGCGCACGATGGTGACGCTCTGAATGTCGTTGCCACGGATGATCTGCGTGAGCTTTTCGGTATAGTCCACCGCGTCGAGCTTCGGGCAGCCGATGAGCGTGATCTTCCCTTTCATGAATTCACTGTGCATGTTCGCGTAGGCATACGCCGTGCAGTCGGCCGCAATGAGCAGCTTCGCGCCCTGAAAATACGGCGCGTTGACCGGCACGAGCTTGATCTGGCACGGCCACTGGCCAAGCTGCGACGGCTGCTGCACGGCGGTCTGCGGCTGCGCGGCCTCCTCACGGCGGATGCTGCGCATCCTGCTGCCGGGACAGCCGCCGGTGTGCGCAGATGCGCTCTGCGCCTGCTTTTTGCGCATATTCGCCTGCACGGCCGCAGCATCGTAGGCAGCCGCCTCGCGCTCAACAAAGTGGATGGCGTCCATCGGGCAGGCCGGCAGGCAGTCGCCGAGACCGTCGCAATAATCGTCACGCAGGAGCTTTGCCTTACCGTCTACAATACCGATCGCCCCCTCGTGACACGCTGCCGCGCACGCACCGCAGCCGTTGCACTTTTCTTCGTCAATGTGGATGATTTTGCGGATCATAATATCCCTTCCCTTTCCAAAAATCGTCCGGGTCCCCACCCGGCGGTCTTGACTTTCTGTGCATAAGATAGCATAATAAAAGCCACAATTCCGTTGTAAGAACAACAAATGGAGCAAAAAACATGAACATTTCCCTGACCAGCACGCGCCTGTTTCGCGGGATCGACACGGCGCAGCTGCAGCCGCTGCTGCAGTGCCTCGGCGCTGTGCGAAAGCGCTATGCGCGCGGCGAGACCATTCTCGCTGCGGGTGCACCGACCGAACAGCTCGGTATGGTGCTCTCCGGTATGGCCATGATCGGCCACGATGACATCTGGGGCAGTCACAGCCTGCTCGGTCACGTCGCGCCCGGAGAGGTATTTGCCGAACCCTACGCCTGTATTCCGGGGGAACCGCTGCGTATCAGCGTGACAGCCTCCGAGGACACCGAGGTGCTGTTTCTGAACGTCGGCAAGGTGCTCACGACGTGCACGAACGCCTGCCCGTTTCACGCACTGCTCATTTCGAATCTGCTGGCTGTGTGCGCAGAGAAAAACCTGCTGCTCTCGCAGCGTATCCTGCACACCGCGCCGAAGGGCATCCGGGCCCGGCTCCTGTCGTACTTTTCCGCGTGCGTGCAGCGCACCGGGCGATACAGCTTTGACATCCCCTATAACCGGCAGCAGCTGGCTGACTATCTCAGCGTCGATCGCAGCGCCATGTGCAGCGAGCTGTCACGGATGCAGCGCGAGGGACTGCTGAGCTATCACAAGAACCATTTTTCCGTGCACGAGGCACTGGAGTAAATCGACGAAAGGCGGACACGACATGACGAGAGAAGAATACGCGAAGCGGATGAAAAAGCACCCCGACTGGGCGCCCGGCTGGGACGCAATCGACGCGGCCTTTGCAAAGCTCTACCCAGAAGCAGAGCCGGTGCGTTTCGAGAGCGAGCTGCACGACCGTGCGGCACTCGGCGGCGAGGAATATCTCGACGGCTTTGCCGTCTACGACACGGGCAAGGGCTATCAGCACATCGTCACCTACGGCTTGAGCGAGCTGTACCCGAGCATGGCGGCCTTTGGCTCGGAATACAGCAAATGGGGCTATGAGCTCACGCTCAAGGTGCGCGAGAGCTATGCCGAGACGGGCACGTGGGCGCTCGACCTGCTGGCGCAGCTGGCGCGCTACACGTTCCAGACCGGCAACTATTTCGAGCCGGGCGCATACATCCCCGGCGACGGCGGCTCCCTGCACCCGGAGCTGAACTCGGCCATCACGGCGCTGGCCATCGTCAGCGACACGACCGCCGCACCGATCGAGACCGTGCACGGCAGGGTCGCGTTTTTGCAGCTGGTCGGTCTCACGCAACCGGAGCTGGACGCGATCACGCGCGACCCGGACGCGCTGACCGGCATCCTGGAGCGGATGCGCGCAGGCAATCCGGAGCTGGTGCTCGACATGCGCAGAACAAGGTCTTACATATAAACTGCTGCCATATGCAAACCGCCGCACCGTGACGCCACGGTGCGGCGGTTTTGATTTGTGCAAAAAACACGGTTGCCTTACTTTGCGAGCAGCTCCTCGCAGGCCTCGCCGAGCAGACGGATGCCTTTTTCGATCACCTCGTCACTGCTGTTGGAGTAGTTGATGCGGAAGGTGCTGACATTGCGTGCCTTCTCATAAAACGGGTCGCCCGGGCAGATGGCCACGCCCTTCGTAAGCGCAACGCGGTAGAGATCGACCGCAGACATGCCGTTCGGGAGCTTCGCCCACAGGAACATACCGCCCTCGGTCGGCGTGAACTCCACGCCCTGCGGCAGATACTTGCGCATGCAGTCCATCATCAGCTCCGCCTTGTGCTTGTAGAGCACCTTCGTCTTTTCGATGTGCGCGTCGATGTCGTTGTCCGCAAGGTACTGCGCAAGCACGAGCTGCGAGAAGATGTTCGTGTGCAGGTCGGCGGTCGCCTTGTAGCTCAGGAGCTTCTCACGCAGCTCCTTGTTGCGCACGCACACCCAGCCGATGCGCATACCGGGCGCGACGATTTTGGAAAACGTGCCGAGCATGCAGCACTGCTCTCCCAGTTCCTTGCCGAAGCTGTCGGTCGCGGTGCCGGAAAAACGCAGCTCACGGTACGGGTTATCCTCGAGCACGACAATGTCCGTGCCGCGGAAGATCTCCACGACCCGGTCGTGTACCTGCTGGCTGTAGCTCAGGCCGGTGGGGTTCTGGAAATTCGGAATGACGTAGGCAAACTTCACGTCCGGGTTCGCCGCAACAGCCGCCGCGAGCGCATCGCAGTCGATGCCGTCGGGGTTGATGGTGACCGGCAGGATCTCGGGGTCAAAGAAGTGGAACGACTGCAGTGCGACCAGATAGGTCGGGTCCTCGACGATCACCTTGTCGCCGGGGTCGAGCATGCACGCGCCCATCATCGTCAGCACCTGCTGCGAGCCGTTGGTGATGATGATATCGTCGGCCTGCACGCCGGAAACGCCCATCGTCTCATAGCGCTTTGCGATCCACTCGCGCAGCGGCTGATAGCCCTGCGTGCCGCTGTACTGCAGCGCCATGACGCCGTTATGCTCGAGCACCTTGTGTGCCGCTTTGTCCATCTCCTCGACCGGGAAGGAGACCGGGTTCGGAAGTCCGCCCGCGAAAGAAATCAGCTCAGGAGAGGCCGCTGCCGCAAGAATGCTTGCCGTAAATTCGCCCTGAAAATCGGGACGCAGGATTTTGTTGGAAAGTCTGGGATGCATAATTTCTCCTTTCATGGGCGCTTGTGGTATTCTGTATCGTCGACAGGCAAGCCCTCATAGTGTGTCGATTATAGCACGCTGAGATCGTCTGACAAGGGAATTTTTTGATGAGGCGCAAAATATGTAGACTTTCACAGAAAGACGCGCACAGGTGAAATCTTCTGATAGGTAAAACGCACATCCGCACCGTATTCGCACGGTGCGGATGCAAGACGTTTTATTCGGTTTCGTTCCGGTCTCGCAGCGCCTGCGCGACGGCGGCACGGATCTCGTCAAGCGGCTGCCCGCTCTCTCGCGCGCGCCGCGCCAGATCGTCGTATTCCGCCTTCTCGCGCGTGACGCCGTAGCCCTGCGCCGTTTTGACGCGCACCGGACCGAAGCGTGTCTGCACGGTCTGCGTGCGTCTGGCAAGGCTGTAGCGGGCGCAGGTGCGCTCGCGCACACCGAGCGTTGTCGTATTGCGAAAGATGCAGTGCAGCATGGCATCCCGCTGCTCCGGGCGGCAGAGGCAGGTGAGCAAAACACCCGGGCGGCCCTTTTTCATGCCGATGGCGGTGAAATACACATCCAGCGCGCCGAGCACAAGCAGCTCGTCCATAGCAAAGGCAAGCGACTCCGCAGGCTGATCGTCGATGTTGCAGCACAGCTCCACGACCTGCTCATCGCCGTTCCCGCTCTCACCCAGGAGCACACGCACGACGTTCGCCGCTGCAAAATCCTTCGTGCCCGTGCCGTAACCGGCGGCGGAGACGCACATCTGCGGCATTGCACCGTAGTCAGACACGAACTGCCGCAGCAGCGCCGCACCTGTGGGGGTGCACAGCTCGCCCGTCACGCCGCCGGCATAGACCGGCACGCCGCGCAGCAGCCGCTCCGTCGCCGGGGCGGGCACAGGCAACACACCGTGCGCGCAGCGAACCTGACCGCTGCCGACATTGATTGGCGAACAGAGCACGCGCTGCGGCTGCAGCGCGTCCATGAGCGCGCACACGCACAGCACATCCGCCAGCGCATCGAGCGCGCCGACTTCATGAAAGTGCACCTGCTCAACCGCGCAGCCGTGCACCGCGCTCTCAGCGTCCAGAAGGCGCGCATACACCGCCTTGGCATTTTCCCGGATCGACCGCGAAAGCGGCACGGTGTCCAGAAAGGCCATGATCTCGGCCGCGCTTGCGCCGCCGTGCGCACACTCTGTGTGCAGCGGGTGCGCCCCCTCCTGCTGCCCGCGGATGTGCACGGTGACGTGCGTACCGCGGATGCCGCACTTGGCATCCGGCGCAGCGGACACCACTGCCCTGCCGCCGAGCGCCGCGTTCATATCGGCGAGAAACGCCGCCGGATCGGGATGCAGCTCCAGCAGCGCCGCCGTCAGCATATCGCCGGCGCAGCCCATGGAGCAATCAATATACATGGTTTTCATTCGCGCTCTGCCCTCGCTTTCGGATCGAATCGGATGGTGGAAAAGTATTCGGACAGCCCTGCAGTGATCTCCGGCCACCGCGCCCGTGCCGCCGCGTGCTGCGCCGCCGGAAGCTGCAGCAGCGCGCCCCCGTCGCGCAGACGCACACGCAGGTCCGTAAAGCCGAGCGCGAACAAAAATGCCTCACTCCGCTCCACCGCCCGGAGCTTTTCAGCCGTGATCGGCTCGCCCGTCGGCACACGTGTGGCAAGGCAGGCATAGGCGGGCTTATCCCAGGTAAACAGCCCGGCTTCTTTGGATAGACGCCGGCCGCCTTGGAGCGGCGGCGCACCTCCGCTTTGGTCAGACCGCAGAGCCGGAGCGGCGAGAGGACATGCGCCTGCTCGAGCGCGCGCATACCCGGCCGGTCGCCGCGGTCATCGCTGGCGTTTGTGCCGTCGAGCACGACGGGATACCCGTCCGCAGCGGCGGCCGTGCAGATCGCGCCGAAGATGCGGCGCTTGCAGAAATAGCAGCGCTCTGCCGGATTCGCGGCAATGGCATCCTCGCACAAAACGTCCAGCTCCAGCTCGCGCAGCGGCACACCGAGCGCCGCCGCCAGCCGCCGCGCATCCGCACGCTCAAACGCCGGCTGAAACTGCGAGCGGACAAAATACGGCATGATATCCGCGCCGCACGCAGCGGCGCTGTAGAGTACGAACGCAGAATCCGCCCCGCCCGAGAACGCGAGCGCTGCCTTCGGATGCTGCGCAAAAAAATCAGAGAGTTCCATGGCGCCTCCGTCAGTCGAGATGATTGATCATGCTGGCGAGATAGCCCGCGCCGAAGCCGTTGTCGATGTTCACGACGGACATACCGCTTGCGCAGGAATTGAGCATGCTCAGCAGCGCCGCGATCCCGCCGAGCGACGCGCCGTAGCCGACGCTCGTGGGCACGGCGATCACCGGACAGTCGGCCAGGCCGCCGATGACGGACGGCAGCGCGCCCTCCATGCCCGCGACCGCGACGATGACGCGCGCAGACATGATCGTGTCCAGATTGGCGAGCAGCCGGTGAAGACCCGACACGCCGACATCATACAGGCGTGTGACCTCATTTCCGAGCGCTTCGGCCGTCAGCGCTGCCTCTTCTGCAACGGGGATGTCACTCGTGCCGCCGGTCGCAACGACGATGCGCCCCTTGCCGCCGGGCTGCGGGAGCTCGCCGATGATGCCGACTCCGGCAGTGCTGTCATAGCGCAGCGGAAGGTTCGTCTCCAGGTAGGCCGCCGCCTCCGCCGACAGGCGCGTGATGAGGATCGTCCGCTGGCCGCTGCGCAGCATCTCGCGGGCAATGCCGAGAATGTGCTCCTTCGCCTTGCCCTCGCCGAAGATGACCTCCGGCACTCCCTGACGGATGCCGCGGTGGAAATCGACCTTTGCGTACGCGCCGATCTCCTGAAAGGGCTGCATCTTCAGCCGGAGCGCCGCGTCGTCCGGGGTCACGTCGCCGTCGGCGACCTGCTGCAGCAGCTGTGTCAATTCCTGCTTATCCATTGCGTCTGTTCTCCTTATCGCGCGTGGTTTTCCGTCAGCAGCAAAATGCTGTCTGACAAATTACAATATACCGCACAGGCCGCGCATCCGCAAGGGGAAAAATCGCACTGCGGGCGCATCCGGGCAAAGCGAAAACCGGAGCGTTTCCGCTCCGGTTTTCAAAAACGATGGTATAAAGCTTTTGCGCGCCTCAGTGGCAGCCGTGATGACCGCAGCCATGGTCGCCGCAGGTGTGGCCGCCCTCACCATGCTCGTGATCGTGGTGGTCGCAGCGGACGTTCGGGTTGTAGCCGAGATTTCCGGCCAGCAGCGCATGGACAGCCGCGTCGGCATCACCGCTGACGCCGCCGAAGAGCCGGATGCCCGCCTGTGCCAGCGCCTGCTGTGCGCCGCCGCCGATGCCGCCGCAGATGAGCGTGTTCACGCCGTGCTGCATCAGGAAGCCCGCCAGCGCGCCGTGGCCGCTGCCATTGGTATCGACCACTTCGGAGGCGACGATCCTGTCGCCGTCGATCTCATAGATCTTGAACTGCTCGGTGTGGCCAAAGTGCTGGAAGATCTGGCCGTTTGCATAGGTAACTGCAATTTTCATGTTTGCTTCTCCTTTGTGTTGTTGCATATTCGAATGGGTATCTTCTGTTTTTGTCCGGCAGCCCTGTTTGCAGCGCGCCTGCTCCTGCCCGCCGCAAATACGGTAGCTGCCGCCGGTGATGACGAGCTTTCTGCCATATACAAGGCACGCGGCGATCTTGCGCCGGGCGCTCTCATAGATCTCCTGCACGGTGGAGCGGGAAATGTCCATCTGCGCGGCGCACTGCTGGTGCGTGCGCTGCTCGAGATCGACAAGCCGGATGACCTCATACTCATCCAGCGTCAGCAGAATGGGAGCCGCCTCCTCATGTCCCTGCGGGCAGAAGGTGTCGACCTGCGGCGCATCGCAGATCCGCCGGCATCGCGGTGGTCTCGGCATAGCGTCACCTCCAAGGCTGTTATTTTCGGTATATGCCGATTATAATGCCGCTGCGCGCGTTTGTCAACACCTTTGTTCGCGCCGCCGGGCAGCAAAAAAGGAAAGGGCGCTTGCCCTTTCCTTTTTTTCGCGTTTGGCTCAGTGCCGGTCGGCCACGAGGCGCTTGGCCACGTCGGTCAGCATGGAATAATAGCCGAGCTTGTTGACGTGGATGCCGTCACCGCCGCCGCAATCCGGGTTGAGGCCGCCCGTGTCATTGCGCAGGTGCGTCGTGACGTCGATAAACCCATAGCCCGCCTGCTCGACGGCAGCCTTGGCCGCGGCGTTGTAGCGGTCGATCTTATCATTCGAGGCAAAGTTCGACCCGGCATCGATCGGCGTGATCGACGCGACATACAGCTTTGCCGACGGCAGCTCCGCCTGCGTATCGGCAAGGAAGCTGAGGTAATTCTGGCAATAGGTCTCCTCGCTGGTCATGTTGATGTCGTTCATGCCCATGGAGAAGATGACATACTTCGGGTCGATGACCTTCAGCGCCTCAAGCGCGGTATACGTACCGCCGTTGATATCAAATGTATATTCCCGCAGGCTGCGGATGCCGACATTTCCGGTCGCAACGACCATGTCCTTCGGCAGCACATCATAGACGAACAGGCCGCTGCAGATGCTGTCGCCGACAAATGCACAGTCGGACAGCTGCACCAGCTCGTCGTTGTCAAACGAATAGCCGCCATACGGCGGGAGTTCGATCGACGGTGTCGCGCTGACGGTCTCCTCTGCCGGCGGCGCGGTCGGCGTGGGCGTAGTCTCTGCCGGCGTGGGCTGGCTGTGCGATTTCCTGAGCGCCATAATTACCGGGATCGACACCGCCACAAGGATCACACACAGGATGATGATAACATTGCGCGCCGTCTTTTTCTGTTTGCCTTTGCGTTCCACTTGCTGAAAACATCCCTTCCAAACAAACTGTTCTCTTACTATAGCACGCAAAACCGGTTCTGTCGAGGGGTGTCACATATGTTTTCGCGTCACAAAAACGGGATGCGGCAAGCGCGCCGTCGCATGCATCGGGATGCGCCTTTTTCAAATGCGTAATCATTTGCAAGGAGAATCGTTTTGGGGAAAACGACACGACCAACCATTGCGCGTCAACAAAGAAATCCGAGCGATAAGGGGAGGCGCACAGCGGCCTCTTTTCCCTGTGCCGAGACTGGGAGACGAAGGATTTCCCGGCGGCGCATAAAGCCAATCATCCAGCGGCTCAGCGTCCCGGTTCCGGCGAGGACGGCATCCGGCACACGGCGCGCCAAACCGTGGGGGGAGCAAAACGAACATAAACAAGGCGGCATTTTCCCGCTCTCATTGTGATACCATCCGAAATCGCAAAAATACCTTGAAAAAATATTGTTTTTCTGATTCTTTCGGTCTAATATCACAGTATAAAAACATTCTGCCAAAAAAATCAATTTATCATGGAGGTATTGCTATGCAGAAGCTTGAGAAGCTGTACGAAGGCAAGGCCAAGATGGTCTTTCGCACCGACGACCCCGAACTGCTGATCGTCGAATACAAGGATGATGCCACCGCCTTTAACGGCGAAAAACGGGGCACCATCGCCGGAAAAGGCGTCATCAACAACCGGGTGACCAACCACCTGATGACGCTGCTGGAGAAGCAGGGCGTGCCCACCCACTTCGTGCGGGAGCTTTCCGACCGGGAGACCCTCGTCAAGAAGGTCACCATCGTCCCCCTCGAGGTCATCGTCCGCAACATCTCCGCCGGCTCCTTCGCCAAGCGGTACGGCGTGGAGGAGGGCATTGTGTTTGACGCCCCCACCATCGAGTTCTCTTATAAAAACGACAGCCTCGGCGACCCGCTCATCAACGCCTACCACGCGCTGGCCCTGAAGCTGGCAACGGCCGAGGAGCTGGAGCAGATCAAGGCGCTGGCCTTCCGGGTCAACGACCTGCTCAAGGGCATCATGAAGGGCATCGGCATCGACCTTGTGGACTTCAAGCTGGAGTTCGGCCGCCTGCCCGACGGCAGCATCGTCCTCGCCGACGAGATCAGCCCCGACACCTGCCGCCTCTGGGACGAGACGACCCACGAAAAGCTGGACAAGGATCGTTTCCGCCGTGACCTCGGCAATGTGGAGGGCGCATATCAGGAGATCCTGCGCCGTATGCTCGGCGCGTAACGGGGCATGGGCCTATGTTTTCAAAGATTCATGAGGAATGCGGTGTTTTCGGCATTTACAGCAGCGGCGGGACGGATGTTGCCGGACTGACTTACAGCGCCCTGTTCGCGCTCCAGCACCGGGGACAGGAGAGCTGCGGCATTGCCGTCAACGACGACGGCGTCATATCGGGATATAAGGACCTCGGCCTTGTCGGTGAGGTCTTCCCTCCCGAGCGCCTGCAAAAGCTCGGCGGAGGCCAGCTGGCGGTGGGTCATGTCCGCTACGCCACCACCGGCAGGAAGAGCCGCGAAAACGCCCAGCCCCTGATCATCAATCATATCAAGGGCAGCATGGCGCTCGCCCACAACGGCAACCTGACAAACGCCGCCGAGTTGCGGGAGGCACTGGAGCTCAACGGCGCGATATTCCACACCACCAGCGACACCGAGGTCATTGCCTATACCATCACCAACGAGCGTCTGCGGGCCTCCTCCATCGAGGAGGCGGTCTCTGCCGCCATGGACAGGATCAAGGGCGCATACTCGCTGGTCATCATGTCGCCCCAGAAGCTGATCGCCGTCCGGGATCCCCACGGTTTCCGGCCGCTCTGCATCGGAAGGCTGGGAGACGGCTGGGTCTTTGCCTCCGAGAGCTGCGCGCTGGACGGCATCGGTGCACAGTTCGTGCGGGACGTGCGCCCCGGCGAGATCGTCATCGCGGACAAGGGCGGCCTGCGCAGCATAACCACCCATTGCGGCCAGTGCCCCCGCTCGCTGTGCGTCTTTGAGTACATCTACTTCGCCCGTCCGGACTCCGTCATAGACGGCAGCTGCGTCCACACCGCGCGGCAGCGCGCCGGGGCATTTCTGGCACTGGAGCACCCCGTTCAGGCGGACGTGGTCATCGGCGTTCCGGACTCCGGCCTGGATGCCGCCCTCGGCTATTCCAAGCAGTCCGGTATCCCGTACGGCGTGGGCTTTATCAAAAACAAGTATATCGCCCGTACCTTTATCCAGCCGGAACAGAGTCAGCGGGAGAAATCCGTCAACATCAAGCTCAACACCATCTCCTCCACCATCCGCGGCAAGCGCGTGGTACTGATCGACGACTCCATCGTCCGCGGCACCACCTGCGCCCACATCGTAAAGCTCGTCCGCGAGGCCGGCGCGACGGAGGTTCATATGCGTGTGTCCGCGCCGCCGTTTCTCAACCCCTGCTATTTCGGGACGGACGTCGACTCCCGCGAGAACCTCATCGCATGCAGCCACACGATCCCGGAGATCGCGCAGATCATCGGCGTCGACTCCCTCGGATATCTCAGCACCGACAGCGTAACAAAGCTGGCCGAGTGCGGCGAGGGCTTCTGCACCGGCTGCTTCACGGGAGAATATCCCGTTGAGGTTCCGGAAAATAAAGCCAAGTTCCGCTTTGAGCGCGGACTCAGCGAAAAGGAATGACGCCGCTCGCGTGCCTTTACGCCGATGTCAACAAAAAACCGGCCGCTCGCGCATGCAAAAACCCCCGCGCTTGTCATTGCGACAAGCGCGGGGGTGACTTTTTGTGCAGCAGGCGTTACCGCTTGCTCTCCCGGTTGATGCGGATCAGAAAGAACACGATGACCGGAGCCGTCAGGACGATGCCGAGCGCCGCAAGCCAAGGTGCGTCCGCGATCGAGCCGAGGATCCCGACCGCCATGCAGCCCACGCAGGAAAACATCATCCGGCTCATGTCTCTCAGGATCGTGCGCGCATCATACCGTGCCTTTTTCTCCTCCGGGAGCGTATTATAGCCCGCGATCAAAAATGTGCCTTTTCCGCAGGCAAACACGATGCCCAGAACCAGAAAAAGCAGTGCGGCGATGATCTGTGCTTTCATGCGAATTCCTCCCATCAGCGGATGCGTGATCTTGTTCCTTTTCTTTGAATAACAGGAAATCCCCCCCATGACCCAACGGTCACGGGGAGGATTTCTGAAGTTTGGTGGAGACGGAGGGATTCGAACCCTTGACCTCTCGGATGCGAACCGAACGCTCTCCCAGCTGAGCTACGCCCCCACAAGGCTTGTTTATTATAGCACATTTTTCACATTTGTAAAGACCTTTTTTTCTTCCGGCGCATTTTTGTGCGAAAAAGTCCCGAAAAAGAAAATTGCTTCCCGCTCTTGCGCAATCGCCGCTTTTGTAGTAGAATACTTGCACGTGGCCATTGACAAGGCTGCACTAGTCGGGGAGCCAGCGGTGTCCTGTACCTGCAATCCGCTATAGCAGGGATGAATTCCCGCCCCCGGATAGGTTGATGTGTCGTCTGCCCGCAGTAAGCGGCGTTGAAGGTTCGGTCCCGCGCAACGGAGCCTTGTGAACCATGTCAGGCGGGGAACCGAGCAGCATTAAGCAGGTCACTCCGTGTGCCGTGGGGGCGCCGAGCCCGAGCTGGCTGCTGTGGTAACGGGCATGTCGTCTATTCAAAGGTGGGTGTGCAGTCTTGTCAATGGTCACGTTTTTTATGTTTTCCGTTCCCGGAGGTGACGCGCGCAAATGATGTATCAGGCGCTCTATCGCAAATACCGGCCGAAGACGTTTGACGACGTTGTCGGTCAGGAGCATATTACCGAGACGCTCAAAAAGCAGGTCGAGACCGGGCGTCTGTCCCATGCCTACCTGTTCATCGGCACGCGCGGGACCGGCAAGACCACCTGTGCCAAGATCCTGGCCAAGGCGGTCAACTGCGAGCATCCGGTCAACGGCAACCCGTGCAACCGGTGCGCCGCCTGCCGCGGCATCGACGACGGGTCGATCCTCGACGTGGTCGAGCTGGACGCCGCGTCCAACAACGGCGTCGACAACGTGCGCGCCCTGCGCGATGAGGCGGTGTTTTCCCCCGCCAGCGTGCGCAAGCGCGTGTATATCGTCGACGAGGTGCACATGCTCAGCAACTCGGCGTTCAATGCTCTGCTGAAGATCCTTGAAGAGCCGCCGGAGCACCTCATGTTCATCCTTGCAACGACGGAGCTGCACAAAGTCCCGGCAACGATCCTGTCCCGCTGCCAGCGGCACAGCTTCAAGCGCATCCCGGTCGACACGATCACCGCGCGCCTGAACTTCGTCGCGCAGCAGGAGCATCTGAACCTGCAGCCGGATGCGGCCGCGCTGCTCGCCCGCATGGCGGACGGCGGTATGCGCGACGCGCTCACGCTGCTCGACCAGTGCTGCGGAAATGAATGTATCTCGACCGACGCGGTCATCTCCGCCATCGGTCTTGCCGGAAACCTGCGCACGGCGCAGCTTTTGCGAAGCGTTGCCGCCGGTGACACCGCAGGCGCGCTCGAACAGTTCCGCGAGCTCTGGCAGGATGGGAAAGACCCCTCTGCCCTGCTCGATGAGCTGAGTATGCTCCAGCGCGACCTGCTCATGCAGGCCGTTGCGCCGCGCGGCGGCCGGGAGCTGCTCTCCGGCGCATATGACCCGGTCACGCTTGAGGAGCTCTCCGGCGCGTTTTCGTCCGCGCAGCTGCTGGCAAACCTTCAGAGCATCCAGCAGACGCTCGGCGCGATGGCATCGCAGCCCAACCCGCGCATCGCGGCGGAGTTGTGCCTGATCCGGCTCTGCCGGCCGGAGCTATGCGACGATGTGCCGACGCTGTGCGCGCGCATGGACAAGCTCGAACAGACCGTATACAGCGGAGCGATCCCCGCGCCGCGCGCATCTGCGCCCGCGCCGAAGGCGAAGCCTGAACCGAAACCGGTACACGACGACGTTCCCCCTTGGGAACCGCCCGCGCCGCCGGTCTCCGCGCCGAAGGCGAAGCCTGAGCCGAAACCGGTATTCGACGACGTTCCCCCTTGGGAGCCGCCCGCACCGCCGGTCTCTGCGCCGAAGGCGAAGCCTGAACCGAAACCGGTACTTGACGACGTTCCCCCATGGGAGCCGCCCGCACCGCCGGTCTCCGCGCCGAAGGCAAAGCCCGAGCCGAAACCGGTGCACGACGACGTTCCCCCTTGGGAGCCGCCGGAGACCGTTCCCGCTCCCATTCCGGATTCGGCCCCGGAACCTATTCCGAAGTCCGAGCCCGAACCCGAGCCGATCCCGGAGCCGGTGTCCGCACCCGCGCCGGAGGCTGTACCCGCAGAAGCGGGCACATTTGACTGGCAGGCGCTGTGCGCATACATGGAGCGCGAGCTGCCGGTCGGCATCTATCACTTTCTGCTTGATCCGCTGCAGGCGGCCGGTGAGCTGGCCGACGGCACGCTGACCCTGCACCTGAACAAAGCTCCGGCTTATCCGATGTTCAACAAGCCCGAGATCGCGGAGAAATTCCGTCTGGCCGTGCAGACGCTGACCGGACAAAACGTCCGCGTGGTCATGCAGCCGATGGACACGGCGACCCAGATCAAGCAGCGGCAGATCGAGGAGCTGACACGCTTCCCGAACGTAACGATCCGATAAAAAAATTTTGATTCACAGGAGGATACAAACATGGCAAGAGGCGGTTTTCGCGGCGGTTATGGCGGCATGAATCAGGCCAACATGATGAAGCAGGCGCAGAAGATGCAGCAGGACTTCCTGCGGATGCAGAAAGAGCTGGAGGAAAAAGAGTTCACGGCAAAGGCCGGCGGCGGCATGGTCACGGCCGTTGTCAACGGCAACCGTGAGGTCACCAAGATCGAGATCAAGCCCGAAGCGGTCGATCCCGATGATGTCGAGATGCTCGAGGATCTGGTGCTGGCAGCCGTCAACGAGGCGCTGCGCCAGTACGAGGCGGCCTCTGACGCCACGGTCAACAAGATCGCCGGCGGCATGAAGCTCGGCTTCTGATGAAACAGCGGCACGCACCGTTTTGCAAAACGGTGCGTGCCTTTTTATTTGCGCAAAAATGCGTGCTCCTCGCGCTGGACAAGGCCGAGCGCCGGGTCAAAACAGGCGCGGCCGCGCAGGACGCAGGTCTTGCCGTAGCGGGCGCGGAGATTGTCGAGCGTGATATCAAGCCGGCGCGCGCGTGCGCGGCGCTCCGCGTCCTCGAACAGATCCATCTGGTGCGGCGCGCACGCGGGCTGGAGATCCAGCGCGCGCACACCGATGCTGCGCAGCGGCTCGGGCCACAGGTGCGCCTGCTCGCACAGCGCCAGCGCCGCATCCAGCACCTCGCTCGTCAGATCCGTCGGATGGCGCAGCGCCATGCGGTGGCTGCACCAGCGCAGGTCTGCCGTGCGCACGCTCAGCTCCACCGTGCGGCACTGATACCCCTCCAGCCGCAGACGCGCACTCACGCTCTCGGAAAGCGACAGCAGCGCCGCGCGCGCATCCGCCTCGCAGATCAGGTCGCGCGGCGCGGTGGCGCTGTTGCCGATGGACTTCGGCGGCGGCAGATCCTCCACCCGGTGCACCGGCGCGGGGTCATAGCCGTTGGCATAGGCGTGCAGCTGCACCCCGCTCTTGCCGAAGCGCTGCCGGAGCATATCCGCATCCGCCGCCGCGAGCGCGCCGACCGTACGGATGCCCAGCCGCTCAAGCTGCCGCACCGAGCTGCGCCCGGCAAAGAGCAAACTGCCCACCGGCAGCGGCCAGACCATGTCGGCAAAGCGCGCGCGGTCAATGACCGTCACGGCGTTCGGCTTGCGGTAGTCAGAGCCGAGCTTTGCGATCACCTTGCACCACGACACGCCGACGCTCACCGTCAGCCCTGTGGCATCGAGCACGCGCTGCCGCACCGCCTGCGCCGTCTGCAGCGCGTCCTCATGGCCGACGCAGCCGGTCATGTCCAGCCAGCACTCATCCATGCCGAACGGCTCGCACCGGTCGGTGAAGTCGGCATACACCTGCCGCACACGGCGTGAATAATCGTAGTACAGGTCAAAATCCGGCGGCAGGATCGTCAGCTCCGGGCACTGCTGCCGCGCCGCCCAGAGCGTCATGCCCGTGCGCACACCGGCGGCACGCGCCATCTGATCCTTGGCTAAAATGATGCCGTGGCGCAGCTCCCGCTCCCCGCCGACCGCCACCGGCCGGCCGCGCAGCTCCGGATGGCGCAGCAGCTCGATGCTCGCATAGCAGGCGTTGATATCCGAATGTAAGATCATGCGTTCCATGTTCACGTTCTCCTGCAAAGAGATTACCTTTATTATAAATCTCTTTATAGGATATTTAAAGCGTTTTCTTCTCTTTTTCGGATATTCTTCTTGTGTTTTTTCGTCGGATGCGATATATTGTGTTTGAGGTGCTGCATATGTACAAAACCTTTGGCGAAACGATCGCTTCCCTGCGCCGCGCACACGGTATGCGCCAGCAGGCGCTGGCTGAGGCCATGGCTGAGGCCGGGATGCCGGTGTCGAATCAGGCGGTTTCAAAGTGGGAAAATGACGCCACGCTTCCAAACGCGCAGCAGTTTCTGACGCTCTGCCGCGTGCTGGACGTGGATGATATCGCGGGCACGTTCTCCGGCGGGGATGCCGGCGGTCTGCTTGCGGGGCTGAATGCGGAGGGACGCCGCCGCGCTCTGGAATACATCGCGCTGCTGCGCGAGAGCAAGCGCTTTGCCGCCGCGCCCGAAGTGCCCACGCTGCGCAGCCTGCCGCTGTACTCGCTGGCCGTATCAGCCGGAACGGGGCAGTTTCTCGACGGCGAGAGCTATGAGATGCAGCCGGTCGGTCCGGAAGTGCCGGAGGAGGCGAACTTCGGCGTGCGCGTTGCGGGCGACAGCATGGAGCCGCGCTTTCACGACGGGCAGACCGTCTGGGTGCACCAGCAGCCGACGCTCACACCCGGCGAGATCGGCGTGTTTCTCTACGACGGCAGCGCCTATCTCAAACAGCTCCGGCGCGACGGAGGGCGCGTTTGGCTGCACTCGCTCAACCCGGCCTATCACGATCTGGAGATCTCGGACGCCTTTCCCCTGCGCGTGCTCGGGAAAGCCGTGTCCTGACAAAAAGCAGAAAACTCCCTGCGGAACTCAGATTCCGCAGGGAGTTTTCGCATCATGCCTCGTTCCAGTGCAGCAGCCGCTCGCCCAGCTCCGCGACGGTCTGCACCACTGCCGCCGCCCCGGCGGTCTCCAGCTCGCCCGGCTCTGCATAGCCGTAGTACACACCGAGACACGGCACACCGCAGGCAGCAGCACCGGTGACGTCATACTTCCGGTCGCCGACCATGAGCGCCGCCTCGGGCGCGGTCTGCGTCTCGCTCCGGGCAAGACTGATTGCTTAATTCTTGATTATGCGGGTAATCCTCACGATCTCTACGCGCCGGAAGTTGGTACACCAAAAGGCAAAAGTGACAACGTTCCGGTACAGGTTTTCTGCCCTGCCTGCGGTTTTGCCAACACCTTTTGGGGGAAAACGACCGCCGACGGGACATTGATTGAACACTTTGGTCGTCGCTGTCAGGGATGGTTTGAAGATGACGACGGTCATCGCGAACAATGTGACTTCCGTTTCCGTTTTAAAAATTGCCCGCAATGTAACGCGGAAAACGATATTGCCGCCCGCCGCTGCCGCGAATGTGACACCGTACTGGTTGATCCGGACGATATGTTAAAAGCGGCGCTACGACTGAAAGACGCGCTGGTATTACGCTGTAGCGGCATGTCTTTGCAACATGGGCACGACGAGAAAGGCGAATGGTTGAAAATCACCTATTACGATGAAGACGGCGCGGATGTGAGTGAGCGTTTCCGTCTGCAAACGCCCGCCCAGCGTACCGCCTTCGAGCAGCTTTTTATCCGCCCGCATACGCGCACACCGGGCATCCCGCTGCGCTGGATCACCGCCGCCGATATCCTCGCCCAGCAAGCCTTATTGCGACACCCGGATTTTGTCGTCGCCCGCATGAAAGGCCAGTACTGGCAAGTGCGCGAAAAAGTGTTTGATTACGAAGGTCGTTTTCGTCTGGCGCACGAATTACGCGGTTAATGGTAGTTTTGATTGATGTATAAGGCGATTGAGTATAGAATCTCGCCCGCTTTTGCATACGCAAAGCAGATCATTTGCCTGTTGCTGGGTCGCCTGTAGCAGGATTAATTTAAGAGAGAAAGAAATGTTTACTATCAACGCAGAAGTACGTAAAGAGCAGGGTAAGGGTGCGAGCCGCCGCCTGCGTGCCGCTAACAAGTTCCCGGCAATCATCTACGGTGGCGCAGCTGCTCCGGTTGCTATCGAACTGGACCACGACAAAGTCATGAACATGCAAGCTAAAGCTGAATTCTACAGCGAAGTTCTGACCATCGTTGTTGACGGTAAAGAAATCAAAGTTAAAGCTCAGGACGTACAGCGTCACCCGTACAAACCGAAGCTGCAGCACATCGACTTCGTTCGCGCTTAATTGCTGAATAAGTTGTAAAAAACCCCGCTCCGGCGGGGTTTTTTGTATCTGCAGATTATGCCTGATTACGGTATTGCTATTTTTT
>ERZ773241.1058-NODE-1058-length-28128-cov-4.227728_pt1 | contig 28128 bp, 25 predicted proteins | sample MGYA00580989_ERZ773241 | MGnify/ENA primary metagenome ERZ773241 (study PRJEB29015, sample SAMEA2737804) | human gut metagenome | biome: human gut; feature: human-associated habitat; material: faeces | place: China | collected 2012 ... | reverse complement strand
GGTCGATCCGGACGTGCTTTTAATGGATGAGCCGACAAGCGCGCTTGACCCGATTTCAACAACACGTATAGAAGAGCTTGCAATGGAGCTTAAAAGCAAGTATACTATTATCATAGTCACTCACAACATGCAGCAGGCTCTTCGAATTTCAAACAAAACGGCCTTCTTCCTTTTGGGAGAGTTAGTCGAATGCGACGATACGGAAAAGATTTTTTCAAAGCCGCAGGATAAACGTACCGAAGATTATATTACCGGGAGGTTCGGATAATGCGGAATCGATACGATCAGCAGCTGCACCTGCTGAAAAAAGAAATGATCTCCATCGGCGCCCTCTGCGAGACGGCTATCGCCCGTTCGGCCCAGGCCCTGCTCACCGGAGACTGGGCCCTGGCCGGACAGGTCACGGAGCTTTCCGGGGAAATTTCCGCCAAGGAGCGGGAAATTGAGGGAATGTGCCTGAAAATTTTATTGCAGCAGCAGCCGGTGGCACGGGATCTGCGGCAGATCTCGGCGGCCCTGAAAATGATCACGGATCTGGAGCGCATTGGAGATCAGGCAGAGGACATTGCCGAGATCGTCATCAGCGGTCAGGTCAACGAGGGGGAGGAGTTGCTGCGGGATATGGCCGCCTCCACCATAAAAATGGTGACGGAAAGTGTTGACGCCTACGTGAAACATGATACAATGTTGGCGGAAAAAGTCATCGCAGAGGACGATATCGTGGATGACTGGTTCGACAGGGTGAAGCATACGCTGATCCGCCGCATGACCACAGACCCCGGTGAGGGGGAGCGGGCGGTGGACCTGCTGATGATTGCCAAATATTTTGAGCGCATCGGGGACCATGCGGTGAACGTCGCCCAGTGGGTGATTTTCTCCGTCACCGGTACGCACAAGGAGGGATAGCATGATCTGGTGCGTGGAGGACGATGCCAGTATCCGGGATATCGAAGTATACGCCCTGCGTTCCACCGGCTTCGAGGCCTGTGGCTTTGCCGACGGTGCCGCCTTCTGGCAGGCCCTCCAGGCGGAGGAGCAGCCGGAGCTGGTGGTGCTGGATGTGATGCTGCCCGGCGTGGATGGCATGGAGCTGCTGCGCCGGATGCGGGCCTCGGCGGCCCTGCGCCGCATCCCGGTAGTGATGGCTACCGCCAAGGGCGCAGAGTATGACAAGATACAGGGGCTGGATCTGGGGGCGGACTATTATCTGGCCAAGCCCTTCGGCGTCATGGAACTGGTGTCCTGCGTCAAGGCGGTGCTGCGGCGCTGCCGGACGGAGCAGGAGCCGGTGCTGCGGGCCGGGGGCATCGTACTGCACCCGGAGGAGCGCATCGTCACGGTGGAGGGTCAGCGAGTGACGCTGACCTATAAGGAGTTTGAGCTGCTGCGGCTGTTTCTGTCCCATCCGGGCATGGCCTTCACACGGGACCAGCTGTTCAACGAGATCTGGGGCATGGACTACTGCGGCGAGACCCGGACGGTGGATATGCACATCCGCACCCTGCGCCAGAAGCTGGGCAGCTGCGGCAGCATGATCCAGACCGTGCGGAATGTGGGATACCGGCTGGAGGTAGGCGCATGACAAGAAAAATTTTCCGTTCCATTCTGCTGGTGGCGGGCGTAGTGCTGGCGGCGGGCATGGTCATCATGACCGGCTGCCTGTACAGCTACTTCGGCGGTGTGCAGGAGCAGCAATTACAGGATGAATTGAGCCTCGCCGTCAGCGGCGTGGAAAACGGCGGTACGGCCTATCTGGAGCGCCTTCCGGCGGAGCGGTTCCGCCTGACGTGGATCGCCTCCGACGGCCGGGTGCTGTACGATACGCAGGTGACGGACGTGGCCTCCATGGAGAACCACGCCGGCCGTCAGGAGGTGCAGGAGGCCCTGGAAAACGGCAGCGGCGAAAGTAGCCGCTACTCTGATACCCTTTTGCAGCAGACCCTGTACGTGGCTCGCCGCCTGACGGACGGCACGGTGCTGCGTATCTCCGTCAGCCGTGCCACCGCCGGGATGCTGGCGCTGGGAATGATCCAGCCCATGCTGGTGGTGCTGGTGGCGGCGTTGATCTTCGCCGGGCTCATGGCCGGCCGCCTGTCCCGCCGCATCGTGGATCCCTTGAACCGGCTGGACTTGGAGCATCCGCTGGAAAACGACGCCTACGAGGAGCTGGCTCCTCTTCTGAGCCGCATCAACTACCAGCACAAGGAGATCGACGCCCAACTGAGGACCCTGCGGCAAAAGACCGACGAGTTCACCCAGATCACCGGCAGTATGCAGGAGGGGCTGGTGTTGCTGGACGAGAAGGGGACGGTGCTCAGCATCAACCACGCCGCCTGTAAGCTCTTTCAGGCGGACGAGGGCTGTGTGGGCCGTGACTTCCTGACGGTGGACCGCAGCCATGAGTTGTGCCTTGCGATGGAGACAGCCCGGGAGAAGGGCCACAGCCAGCTGCGCTGCCAGCGTAATGGCCGGGAGTATCAGCTGGATATGAGCCGCATCCAATCCGGCGGCGAGACGGTGGGTACAGTGCTGCTGGCCTTCGACGTGACAGAGCAGGAGTACGCCGAGCGCAACCGCCGGGAGTTCACCGCCAACGTCTCCCACGAACTGAAGACCCCCCTGCAGGGCATCGTGGGCAGCGCCGAGCTGATCCAGAGCGGCATGGTGAAGCCGGAGGATATGCCCCGCTTCGTGGGCCATATCCACGACGAAGCCTCCCGGATGGTGACGCTGGTGGAGGATATCATCCGCCTGTCCCAGCTGGACGAGGGGGACGCCATGCCCACGGAGACGGTGGACCTGCTGACCCTGAGTCAGGAGGCCGTGACCAACCTGCAGGATGCCGCCGCCAAGCAGCAGGTGTCCCTGTCGGTGGACGGCGGCCACGCCCCGGTCATCGGCGTGCGGCGGCTGCTGTATGAGGTGATCTTCAACCTCTGCGACAACGCCATCAAGTATAATGTCCCGGATGGCACCGTGAAGGTGCAGGTGTCCTCGGAGAACGGGATCTCCTCCGTCACGGTGTCGGATACCGGCATCGGCATCGCCCCGGAGCACCAGAGCCGGGTGTTCGAGCGATTCTACCGGGTGGATAAGAGCCACTCCAAGGCCTCCGGCGGCACGGGGCTGGGCCTTTCCATCGTGAAGCACGCCGTGCAGTATCACCACGGCGACATCCGCCTCACCAGTAAGCCCGGCGAGGGGACTGTCATCCGCATCACCTTCCCCGCAGCGGCCCAGTGACCCGCTGACCCAACCTATAAAAATCAAAAAGAAATGCGCCGCATCCGCCCCGGCGGAGCGGCAGCAGAGGAAAGTCATATGAAAAAACGACGCAGTATCTCGCAGGAGGCGGACTCCTTGCCGCCATCGCTGCGGTGCTCCAGTTTGCGGGCAGTGCCATTCGTCTCGGCCCCTTTTCCGTCTCACTGGTTCTGATCCCCATTGTGCTGGGCGCCGCCCTGTACGGCTGGGGCATGGGCTGCTGGCTGGGGCTGGTATTCGGGGCCGTGGTGCTTCTGTCGGGGGATGCCGGCCTCTTTCTGGCGGCAGATCCGGGAGGGGCCATTGTGACGGTGCTGAGCAAGGGCATTGCCTGCGGCGCAGCGGCGGGCCTGTGCTGCCGGTGGCTGCACCCACGGTATCCGAGACTTTCCATTCTGCTGTCGGCTCTGGCCGCCCCACTGGTCAATACGGGGGGTGATTCTGCTGGGCTGCCGACTGTTTTTCATGCCCCTCATCCATCAGTGGGCGCAGCAGGCGGGCTATGCCAGCGCCGGAGCTTATCTGATGGTGGGCATGCTGGGCTGTCCCTGTACGTTGGTGTTTACCGGCGGCCTGAGCCGCTTTGTGGCGCCCCTGTGCCGCCGGGAGGCCGTCTACGACGAGGATTTGCTGCTGCGTGGCCTGTGGAAGCTCTGCACCGCTAACTGCCCAACGGCAGATGCACCCTGAAATATCCATCCAGATCCAAAAGGGAGGCTGGGGACTACGAGTCCCCAGCCTCCTTTTTTCTGCCCCGCCACCGGGAGAGCCGGCCTTACGGAAAGAACACCCGCACCGCCCATGCGGCGGCAACGAAGGCCGCTGCATCCGCCGCCAGCGCCGCAGGGACGGTGTGGCGGGTGCGGCGGATGCCCGCAGCACCGTAGTAGACCGCCACGGTGTAAAACGTCGTCTCCGAGCATCCCAGCATCACCGCCGTCACCCGCCCGATGTAGGAGTCCGGCCCGTACTGCTCCATCAGCTGGCTGCCCACCGCCAGCGCCCCGGAGCCGCTGACGGGCCGCACCAACAGCAGCACCGCCGTCTCCGGCGGGATGCCCAGCCCTTCCAGCACCGGTGACAGCAGCCCCGTCAGCAGCTCCATGGCTCCGGAGGCCCGGAACATCTGCACCGCCGACAGCAGCACCACCAGCGCCGGCAGGATGCGCCCCAGCACCCGCAGCCCCTCCGCCGCCCCGTCGGTGAGGGCGCCGTAGACATCGGTCCTCCGCCCCATGGCTGCCGCCGCCACCCCCGCCAGCAGACAGGGGATCACCCAGTCCGTCATGTCCGCCGCCTTCCCAGCCGCTCCAGCAGCTTCGCCGCCGCCAGCCCCGCCGTTACCGACAGCAGGGAGCTGACCCACACCGCCGGCAGGATATCCAGCGGCGCGGCGCTGCCGCAGGCTGCCCGGACGCTGGCCACCGTGGTGGGCAGCAGCTGGATGGAGGCGGTGTTCAGTACCACCAGCCGGCACAGCTCGTCGCTGGCCACGCCCTCCGTCCCCCGTGCCATACGGCAGGCCGCACGGATACCCATGGGCGTGGCGGCGTTGCCCAGCCCCAGCAGATTGGCCGACACATTGGCCGTCACCGCTGCCAGCGTCTCCGGATCCCGGCTGGCCTGGGGCAGCAGCCGCCGCAGCACCGGACGGAACAGCCGTCCCAGCCGCCGGGACAGTCCGCACCGATCCATGACCTCCATAAGCCCCGTCCACAGGCACAGCACCCCCGCCATGGAGAGGCACAGCCGAACCGCCTGCTCGGCCCCCTCCAGCGCCGCCGCACTGACGGCCTCCATGCGCCCGTATACGGCGCCGCACACCACGCTGACCACAGCCATTCCCGTCCAGATCCACGCCATCGCCATCCTTGTCACCTCATGGATGTATACGCCGCACCGACATATTTTATTACATCTATCCAGACAGATTTTATCATTTGGTTGACAAATATGTAAATTTACGGCATAATATAAACGAATCCCACGTAGACGCTAAAACTGAGGGGCAAAGAAGGGGAGATCACTGTGAAAGCAACCGGTATCGTCAGAAGAGTGGATGAGTTGGGACGCATCGTCCTGCCCGTAGAGCTGCGGCGCACGCTGGATATTTCCGAGCGTAATCCGCTGGAGATCTATGTGGACGGCGCATCCATTGTCCTGCGAAAATTCCGGCCCAACTGCATTTTCTGCAACAGCAGCCGGGGCGTATCGGAGTTTCGGGGGAAGAATGTGTGTCAGAAGTGCCTGAAAGAGCTTCAGTCCGTCACATTCTGACCCCGTGTACCGCACACGGTGAAGAAGGCCCGCCATCCGGTGGGCCTTCTTTCCTTTGATAAGAATGGCTCCTGCGGCCATCCCGCAGATTGTCGAGGAAAAGGGGTGGTATTTTTTGTCCGCCTGTGGTATGATAAAACGTATCCCTTCCAACAATACGGGGCCATACCCCCTGATAGAACTTCAAATAAGGAGAAAACCTATGACCTTTCTGCAATCTATTCTTCTGGGCTTGATCCAGGGCGTGGCGGAATTTCTGCCCATCTCCAGCTCTGGCCATCTGGCCATCGCCCAGAATCTGCTGCACATCAACGCCGAGGTCCCCGCCTTCTACGACGTACTGCTGCATCTGGGCACACTGGTGGCGGTGTTCGTGGCCTATTGGCAGGACATCTGCGATATGGTGCGGGAATTTTTCTGCGGCATCGGTGATCTGGTCCACCACAGCACCCCTACGCCGGTACCCCCGGCCCGCCGCCTGATCCTGCTGATCATTCTGGGTACGCTGCCTCTGTTTGCCATCCTGCCCATCAAGGACACGGTGGAGGGCCTGAAGAGCAGTATGGTATTCATCGGCGCCGCCCTGATCGTCACCGGCTTCCTGCTGTTTTTCAGCGACCGGGCCCGCAAGGGCCGCAAGGATGCCCGCAGCGCCACGGTGCTGGATGTGTTGGTGGTGGGCGTCAGTCAGGCCATCGCCACGGTCCCCGGCATCTCCCGCTCCGGCATGACCATCACCACCGGCTGCTTCGTGGGCTTCGAGCGGAGGTTTGCCGTGCGCTTCTCCTTCCTGCTGTCCATCCCCGCCGTGCTGGGTGCCAACATCCTCAGTCTGAAGGATGCCCTCACCGGCGGCGTGGACTGGAGCCAACTGCCGGTGTATCTGGCGGGCGTGGTGGTGGCTGCCGTCTCCGGCTACCTGTGCATCCGCCTGCTGAAGATGATCGCTGACAAGGGCCGCTTCGGTGCCTTCGCCTACTATTGCTGGGCCGCCGGTCTGGCTACCCTCATTCTGAACGCCGTCAAGTAACACCCGTTCTCTTGCACGAAAGGAAGTCCGCATGGCTGCTGCACCCAAAAAGAAGAAAACCTCGCAACCCGCAAAAAAGAATACCCGCACGCCGCCCCCTCCTGCCCCTACCTACGGCCGGGAGATCGCCGGCGGTGTCTGCCTGCTGCTGGCCCTGTGCGCCGTCGTGTCCTATTTTCAGGAGGAGGCCCTGTTCATCACCTTCTTCGGCGGCCTGCTGAAGGGGCTGCTGGGTTACGGCTACTGGCTGTCGGCCCCGGCCCTGCTGCTGACGGGCCTCCTGCTGCTGACCCACCGGGACTGTCCCGCCACCCTGCGCTCCGTATGTACACTGCTGGTGCCGGTGCTCACCGGCTGCGGCCTGCATCTGCTGCTGTGCGCCCGCTCCTATGAGCCGGGCCTCACCGGCCTGCGGGAGCTGTGGCTCTCCGGCCGGTCCCTGCAAAGCGGCGGCGCCCTGTCCGGCGGTCTGGCGGTGGGCTTCTCCGCCGTATTCGGCAAGGTGCTGTCCCTGATCCTGTTCCTCCTCATGCTGCTGGTGGCCCTGTGTCTGGCGCTGCACTTCTCCCCCAAGGACGCCGTCCGCCGGGCGCAGGAGCGCCGGGAGGCGGAGCGGGAGGACATCCCGGAGGAAACACCCCCCGTCCGTGAAAAGGAGAGACCGGCGGAGAAGCGGCCCCGCCGCCGTGCCGCCATCGATATCCCCCTGGACGACGAGCCTCCCGCCAAACAGCCGGAGCCGCAGCCCCGGCCGGAGGGACCCACCTTTGCCCCCAAGGAGAAGAAGCCCTTCTTCTCCCGTAAGAGCAGCGCCGTCCGCACCCCGGATCAGGTGCTGCGGGGGGAGCCTGCGGAGGAAGCCACCCCCGTGGCCCCCGCCGCTCCCGTTACGTCCCCACCGGCAGCGTCTGCTGCCCCCGCCCCTGTGGCTAAGCCCCGTGAAGCAGCCAAGCCTTCCGTCACGGCGCAGGAGGTGCAGGACGCCACCGAGGAGGTGACCGCTGCGGTGGAGCAGGAGCTGGCCCAGCCGGAGGAGGCGTACCAGTATCCCCCCATCACGCTTCTGGATGAGAATACCGCCGACAACTATACGGAGGTGGGGGCTGAGCTGCGGAGCAACTCCCAGCGCTTGGCCCAGACCCTTCAGAGTTTCGGTGTGGACGCCCGCCCCGGCGCCGTGGTCCACGGCCCCAGCGTCACCCGCTATGAGTTCACGCTGGAGCAGGGGGTGAAGCTGTCCAAGATCACCAACCTCGCCGATGACATTGCGCTGGCACTGGGGGCCAGCGGCGTCCGCATCGCCCCCATCCCCAATAAAATTTCCGTGGTGGGCATCGAGGTCCCTAACCGGGCCGTCACCCCCGTCCGCATCCGGGACGTGGTGGAGTCCCGCACCTTCACCGAGCACAAGTCCCCGGTGGCCTTCGCCGTGGGCAAGGACATCGGCGGCAGCTGCATTGTGGGGGACATCGGCAAGCTTCCCCATGTGCTCATCGCCGGTACTACCGGCTCCGGTAAGTCCGTGTGTACCAATTCCCTCATCGTCAGCATCCTCTATAAGTCCACGCCGGAGGAGGTCCGCTTCATCATGGTGGACCCCAAAATGGTGGAGCTGGCCCCCTATAACGGCATCCCCCATCTGCTGATCCCCGTAGTGACGGACCCCAAAAAGGCCGCCGGAGCCCTGCAATGGGCGGTGTTCGAGATGATGAAGCGCTATAAGCTGTTCTCCGAGCACGGGGTCAAGGATCTGGCGGGCTATAATGCGCTGGCCCGACAGGATGAGGAGCTCAAGACCATGCCCACGGTGGTGGTGGTCATCGACGAGCTGGCAGACCTGATGCTGGTGGCTGCCAAGGAGGTGGAGGAGTCCATCTGCCGGGTGGCCCAGATGGGCCGTGCCGCCGGGATGCATCTGGTCATCGCCACCCAGCGTCCCTCCTCCGACGTCATCACCGGCCTGATGAAGGCCAATATCCCCAGCCGCATCGCCTTCGCTGTGGCCTCCTCACTGGAGTCCCGCATCATTCTGGATACCACCGGCGCAGAAAAGCTGGTGGGCAAGGGCGATATGCTCTATGCCCCTCTGGGGGCCGGAAAGCCCACCCGTGTGCAGGGCTGCTTCATCACCCCGGAGGAGATCGAGCGGGTAGTGGGCTTCGTCAAGACCACCGGCGAGGCGGAGTACTCCCGTGAAGTCATGGACAAAATTGAGCAGGCGGTGAAGGAGAAGGAAAAGGGCGGCGGAGGAAAGACCTCTGCCGAACCCGCCGAGGCGCAGGAGGACGGCGATGAGCTGTTGCCCGCCGCCGTGGAGGTGGTTCTGGAAACGGGACAGGCCTCCGTCTCCATGCTCCAGCGCCGCCTGAAGCTGGGCTATTCCCGTGCCGCCCGTCTGGTGGATCAGATGGAGGAGCGGGGCATTGTCGGCCCCTTCGAGGGCTCCAAGCCCCGTCAGCTGCTCATCGATAAGGCCAAGTGGCAGGAGCTGCAAATGAGCAAGCAACCCCAGCCTGAGCCGGAGATCGACCGCAACGGCTCTATCCGTGACGTGTTCGAGAGCCGTGACGCACTGGAGTAACACCCTTGTCATGAAAACCGTATATCCTTTACCCAACAGGAATCAGGAGGACAGGCAAACGCCTGCCCTCCTTTTCCGCGTATCTGCAAGAGTTTTCCCCGCAGGCCGCACCTGTTTTCTCCTGCGTCCCGCCCTTGACGGTAGGGCGTTTTTCCGCTAAAATAGGACATACTGGAGTAGAATACACATTTTCAGATAAACGAGGTAGCATTATGGCAAATGGATTCATCGATAAAGCCCGCATCACCGTCCGGGCCGGCAACGGCGGCAACGGAGCCGTGGCCTTCCACCGGGAGAAATACGTGGCCGCCGGCGGCCCCGCCGGCGGCGACGGCGGCGACGGCGGCAGCATCATCGTGCAGGTGGATGACAATATGTCCACGCTGATGGACTTTCGCTACAAGCGCAAATATGTGGCTTCTCCCGGCGTAGATGGGCAGGGCGGCCGCAAAAGCGGCAAGGACGGAGAGAGTCTCACCATCCGGGTCCCCAGAGGGACTCTCATCCGGGACGCCGAGACCGGCGAGATTATCAAGGATATGTCCGACAGCGAGCCCTTCGTTCTTTGCAAGGGCGGCCGGGGCGGCTGGGGCAACCAGCACTTCGCCACCCCCACCCGGCAGGTGCCCCGCTTTGCCAAGGCGGGCCTTCCCGGCGAGAGCCACGACGTGGTGCTGGAGCTGAAGCTGTTGGCGGACGTGGGTCTGGTGGGCTTTCCCAACGTGGGCAAAAGCACCCTTCTGAGCGTGGTCAGCAAGGCCCATCCCAAGATCGCCAACTACCACTTCACCACCCTTTACCCCAATCTGGGCGTGGTGTATGTGGATGAGGGCGTGTCCTTCGTTATGGCGGATATCCCCGGAATCATCGAGGGGGCCAGCGAGGGAGCCGGGCTGGGCCACGACTTCCTGCGGCACATTGACCGCTGCCGCCTGCTGGTGCATCTGGTGGATGTCTCCGGCAGCGAGGGCCGGGACCCCATAGCGGACTTTGACGCCATCAACGCAGAGTTAAAGCAGTACAGCCCGGAGCTGGCTCAGCGGCCCCAGATCGTGGTGGCCAACAAGACGGATCTGCTGGCGGACCCTGAGCAGCTGGAAGCCTTCCGCTGCCATGTGGAGGAGGCGGGCTATGAGTTCATGGCCATGTCCGCCGCCACCCATCAGGGGACCCGTGGGCTGGTGCAGGCCATCGCCCGCCGCTTGGCAGAGCTGCCGCCGGTGACGGTCTATGAGCCGGAGTATGTACCCCGCCCGCCGGAGGTGGATACCACCGCCCCGCTGGATATCCACCGGGATGACCACACCTGGCTGGTGGAGGGTCCGTGGCTCCAGCGGCTCATGGGCAACATCAATTTCTCCGACTATGAGAGCCGGATGTACTTCGATAAGGTTTTGCGCCAGTCGGGCCTGTTCGATCAGCTGGAGCAGATGGGGATCCAGGACGGGGATATCGTCTCCATGTACGATCTGGAATTTGAGTATCAGCGCTGAGAGATTGGACATTTTTTGGACGTCCACTCGCCCCATATCAGACCGGGACCTGACGTCCGAAGGAATACCGTTTTTGTCCCATGGGACACGCCGCTTCCCAAAACGGAGGCTGCTCCGCAGGGGGAGTTCGTCCCGTCGGCGAGAGGATTTTTTCATGGAAGAATTTTCCTGCGGGGAAAATCCCTTCGTGGGATGAAATTCTTCCGCAAGAAGCAATTCTTCCGTGGGGAGGAAAACCCTCTCATGGGAAGAAATGAACGGCAGACGGCATGAAGCCAAAAAAGAAAATCAGGGGCGGGAGGAGTAGCGTTCCTCCCGCCCCTGATTTATCTGCGATTTCTTGATGAACGCATCATCCATTTTCTTTCTCCTGATCCTTCTTTGCAAAAACAGGGTACAGTCTCTGAAAAAGGCGGCGGTCAAAAAGCCCATGTGCCATTGCGGAAGATGGGGACCACCTTGCCGCCGTCGCACACGGCGTCGATGGAGAGGTCCGCCGAGCCGATCATGAAGTCCTCGTGGATCATGGAGTCGTTGACGCCCAGCGCCCGGCACTCCTCCAGCGTCTTGTTCTGGAAGTCCCGGATGGTATCGGCAAAGCCCATGCCCAGCGCCAGATGGCAGCAGGCGTTTTCATCAAAGAGGGTGTTATAAAACAGCAGGCCCGTTTGATTGATGGGGGAGTCGAAGGGGACCAGAGCGCACTCGCCCAGATAGCAGCTGCCCTCGTCCATGGTGATGAGCTTGGTCAGCAGGTCGTTGTTGACCTCGGCGTGCCACTCCACCGCCTTACCCTCGTGGAAGCGGATCCAGAAACCGTCGATGAGCTGCCCCTGATAGCTCAGGGGCTTGGTGGCGTAGACAATGCCCTCGGCCACACCCTTCATGGGGGAGATGAAGCACTCCTCCGTGGGGATATTGGGATTGAAGAAGATGCCTTGCAGGCTGGTCTCGCCGCCGCCGCAGAACTGCGCCTCCGGGATCATGCCCACGGTGAAGTCCGTGCCGTTGGCGCTCTTGTAGCGCAGCTCCCGGATGCCCAGACCGCTGAGGTACCGGCACCGGTCATGGAGGTCCTTGTTGTGGGCCTCCCATGCCGCCACGGGGTCCTCGTCCACCCGGCTGGTGGACAGGATGGCCTCCCACAGCTTCTCGATGGCCTGACTGGTCCGCAGCTCCGGGAACAGCTTTTTAGCCCATGCGGCGCCGGGGACGGCGGCGATGCACCACTGGTACTTATTCTCGATCTGATCCCGGTATTTCTTGATGACGGGGTACAGCCGCTGCTGGCTCTTGGCCATCTTCTCCTGATTGATGCCCTTCAGACCGTCGGGGTCCTCGCTGAGCAGGTAGATGCGGCAGGGAATGGTATCCACATAGTGCTGCCAGCGGGCTTCCTCGTAGTTATCAAGCTTGGAGAGGGTGGTCAGGGTCCGATAGCGGTAGTGGAGCTTTTGCAGGGGCTGATAGCTCCAGTCCACCACCACCTTCTTGGCCTTGCGCTTATAGCATTCCTCCACCAGCATCTTCACAAACTCCGGCTGATCCAGATCGGCGGCGATGAATACCTCCTGACCCGGCTGCACATTGACGCCGGAGGCGGCGATCAGCTGGGCATATTTCCTCAAAACGGTCTTTTTCACGGCAATCCCCTCCTGTATTCTGATGGTTTGGTGCCATTATAGCACGCCTGACGGCAGATGGAAAGGGCTTTCTTGCAAGCGGAGACGGGATGTGGTAGGATAGAGGATAGAAGATGAATGGTAAGGGAGAGATGCCCCATGGAGATCGTTTACGCAGACCCACGCATCGTGGTGGCGGTGAAGCCTGCCGGGGTGCTGAGCACCGACGAGCCCGGCGGGATGCCCCAGCTGCTGCGGCAGGAGCTGGGGACCCCCTGCATCCGCACGGTACACCGGCTGGACGCCGCCGTCAGCGGGCTGATGGTCTACGCCCGGTCGGCCAAGGCGGCGTCCCTGCTGTCGGAGCAGATCCGCAGCCGCACCTTCGGCAAGGAGTATCTGGCGGTGGTCCACGGCGTGCCGGAGGGGGGCGTGATGACGGACCTGCTGGGGCGGGATCCCGTCCGGCGGCGCACCTATGTGGCGGCGGAGCCGGGGAAGGACGTGCGCCCGGCGGAGCTGTCCTATGAGGTGCTGGGGAGCCGGGAGGGGCTGTCGCTGGTGCGTATCCGGCTGCACACCGGGCGGACCCATCAAATTCGGGTGCAGTTTGCCTCCCGTGGGTTTCCACTGGTGGGGGACCGGAAATACGGCGGGGGAGAGGAAGGGGAAAGCATCGCCCTGTGGTCGTGGCGGCTGGAGTTTACCCATCCACAGACCGGGGCGGCCATGCGGTTTTCCAAACTGCCGCCCAAGGAGGCCCCGTGGCTGGGCTTTCCCATGCCCCTGACAGGGAGATAGACAGAAAAAGAGACTGCCGAAGGGGTTCGGCAGTCTCTTTTCATGCGGAAAATTACGGCTCCTCCCGGTGCTTTCTGCGGCTCAGGAGGAAGGTGATGCCGCCCACGGAGAGCGTGGCCATCAGCGGCCACAGGGGGGGAGCGTAGACGTCGCCGGTGGGGGGCGTGGGGTCCTCCAGCTCCTGGGCCTTGAACTGCCAGTCCAGATAGCCAATACCGGACTGGAAGTCGTTGCCCATGGTCAGGGGGACGTTCAGGGTCACGGTGAGCTCCAGATCGCCGCTGGGGGCGATGGTTCCCAGCTCCGTCCAATCCGTCAGCTGTGCCGTCTCGTGGGCGGGCGCATCGAAAAGGGTGGAGGTGGGAGCCTGCACCGTCAGGGTCATCTGAGAGAGAAATTCCTCGGAACCGGACTCGGATCCCAGAGAGCGCAGGTACAGCCGCACCCGATGGTCGCTGTCGTTTCGCAGGCGCAGGGTCTGGGTCAACCGGTCGCCGGGCATGACGCCCTTAAAGTCCGGGAACAGGTCGGAGGGGGAATAGTCGCTGCCGGGAAGGAACACGAAGCTCTGAGCGTTGCCGTCATAGGTGACGGAGCCGGTGTCCGCATAGGCGGCGCAGAGGCATGACAGGAGCATCAGCAGCGTCAGTGCCAGAGAACAGATGGTTTTTCGTTTCATGCCGTTCCCTCCTTACTGATACTTGGCCACGTGGCCCGGTGTGATGGTGACGCCCCAAGCCTCACCCAAGGCGTCTGCCGGGGTGCTCTGGAGGGCCTCCGCCATGATCTCCAGCGCCTGCTTGCCGCCGTCGGCATCGTTGTAGCTGCCGGTGAGGGTCAGGCTGTCAATGAGCGGATTTTTGGGCTGTTCGTTGGGGGCAACGGGGTAGGTGTAGTAGTAATAGTCGCCATACTTTACCCAGTCGTCGCCGGGGGTGAAAGCGGGGATGGCTGCCGTGCCGCCGATGTGTTGGCCGTCGTCATTGACCCGGTAGGTCACCAGCTTCACCCGGAGGTAGGCGTCAATGTCACCGGTGTTGGTGACGTTGACGTTCTTCTTGGTCGTGCCGTCAAAGTCCTCCGTGACGTTGCAGGACACATGGGCGGGAGTGAACCGGTTGGGGACGGGGTCCGTATGGGTGATGAGATACGCCAGCGTGGCGCCGGTGAGGGCCAGCGCCAGCAGAACCAGCGTCAGAAGCAGCGCACCCGGCTTCCGGGGCGAAGGATATTTTCTGCGTGCCACAAACAGTTCCTCCTTTCTCAGTGTCGGATTCCGAAGATATTGGCGATAACATCACTGAAGCCGTTGAGCCAGCGGTCATTCTTCAGGGTGTTGGTGCAGGTGATGCTGCCGCTATTGTGGCCGGCGGTGAGGGTGCAGCCGTCCGGCTTATCGGGGTCGTAGGCGGCGTCATAGCGCCAGCTCCAGCCGGTGTCCTCCGCAATGGTGTATTTGCCCACCGGAAGCTCATAGATGGTGATGCTGCTGTTGCCCACCACCGTGACTTGGGTGTAGGGGTTGCCGTTACGGTAGACGTTAAACACATAGGGTTCGCCGTCAGCGCCGCCGGTCTTGGTGACGGTCAGGGCGCAGGTCCTGACGTGGAGCAGGAAGGCGGGGTCGCCGCTGGTGTGGCTCCAGGTCTCTCCGGCGCAGTCCGTGTGCAGGAAGGTGGTATCGGCGGTGATGTTGGTGTCACCGATGGAGATGGTGGCCTTCACGGGGATATCCTGCTTGGTATCCACGGTGTCCGTCAGAAGGGTGGTGTCGTAGGTGTAGCCGTAGGACAGCGCCGGGGCGATGCCGGTCATGGTTACGGTGGCAGCGTCGGTGCCATTGTGGAACCAGCTGGTGGAGGTGCGGTAACCGGGCAGCGTGGCCCTATCGAAGGTGTCGCCGTAGTAGACGGTGCCATCCTCGTAGGTGAGCGTTGGTTTAAAGACGTTGACCTTGCCGGTGGCGCTGCCCGTTTGCTCGCTGGCCGGTGTGCCGCTGACGTCTGCCTGCGGCTCCGTTTTGGGGGATACCGTGACGGAGACGGCGTAGGAGGTGTCCGCCCGCAGCTGGGCCAGGTCGGTGACGGGGCTGCCGTCCGGGCCTGTGATGGAGACGGTGATATCCACGTAGGCGGTCTGCCACGGCTCCAAGCCGTAGGGGTGATCGGGGTCGGTGGCCTTGATCAGGTCCAGAGAGATGCTGCCCACCTGCACAGTGGAGTCGCTTTGCAGCTGGCTGGCAGTGAGACCGCCCAGCAGATAGACGTTATAGTCCTGCGCTGCAACGGTGACGGGCTGGATGGGGACGTTTACCGTGGGCTGGGGGAACTCCCGGACGGGAGTCTCGGAGTCTTTGTTTTCATAGACGCCGGCCCCGGCGTTGGTGGGGACATTGTTGCCGCCCAGAAAGCCGGGCTGAGGCTTGACGCTGAAGCGGATGACCAGCTTATGGCCCCGGTAGGTGACGATGCCGTTATTCGTAACGGTACCCACGTAGTTATCGGAGAAGTTAAAGCCTGTGACGCTGACGTTATTGCCGTCTATCGTGGCAGTGGCGCCCATGGCAGTGTCGTTTTGGCGCCATGTGTAGGTGTCGCCGTCCTTACCGGTGCAGGCGTAGGTCTCCAGCGTGATATCAGAGGCGGTGGCTCCGGCAGGAAGGGTGAACTGGGGGGAGATGATATCCCGGACCACGGATTCCTCCGTCAGGGTGGAGGAGGAGCCGCCGCTCTCGATGTTGTCGGAGATCTGCTGGAAGATGTTGTTGAGAGCACCGGTGTCCGCCGCAGACAGGTAGTAGCTGGGGGTACGGGGCGCACCGTTGTTGGAGGACACCTGCTGCATGAACCAGTTGCAGGCGCTGTTCAGGGAGCTGCTGTCCTGATCAAGGTCGCCTGTGGGCTCGGTGCCGGCACTGGTGGCGTTGGCTCCGGAGAAGATGCCGATGGTGTAGACGGTGGCTCCGGCGGTCTTGATGGAGCCGGCATGGGTAATGGCGTTGTCGGCGACATCCTTCTCAAAGCCGTTGAAGCTGGTGGGGGCGCCGTCCGTAAAGACGATGACCACACGGTTGCGCTTTTCGTTAGGCTGCACGGGGTTGGCGGAGAGGATGCGCTGGGCCATGTCCAGACCCAGATCCGTTTGGGTGGCGCCGCTGGCGGCCAGAGCGCCGATGGCGTCGGAGACCATAGTCTGACCGGCGGAGGTGTCCACTTCCTGAAGAACGTCCTTGAGGTTCTGGTCGGTGATGTTGTGATAGGCCACACCCACGTTGCCGCTGTTGCTTCCGGCGATGGACAGCAGCTCCGTGTTGTCGCCGTAGTCGGACTTGCTGGCGAAGCCCACCACGGCGATGCGGTGGGAGATGTCGTCCTCGGTGCCGAGGATGCCGTCAGCGCCCTTGGCCTTCTCCTCCACGGCATTTGCAAAGGTGGCGGCGGCATTTTTCAGGGCTTCCAGACGGGTGATTTTGGTGCCGGAGGGAATCTTCTGATAGAGCTCGGTTTCAAATACCGTGTCCGCTCCGGTGGAGGTGCCGATGTCCGTGCGGGTCCCGTTGACGGTGTAGGAATAGGTATATGCATACTCGGTGACGGTTTCCTCCTTGTAGATGGGGAAGGGGGGATCGCCGAGCACACCACGGCTTGTTTCCGTGACCGGTGAGTTGTCGGGGGCGGTATAAGTGTAGGTATAGATATACACTGCGGAAGTGTAATCATATTCGCTGGAAACAGATACTTTTACATACTGACCGTTTACTTCTGTATAGAGGGTATCACTGCTGCGATTACAGCTGTAGTTGTTTTCGCTATACTTCGTGTACTTGTTGACGGTTCCGGCTTCGGAGCGGGCTATACAGACCTCTGCATAACCGCCGTCGGACAGCTTGTAGTAGAGGTTGCGGTTCTTCTTGTTGTTACTGCTGTCCATGCGGTTATTATAGTTTGCGTCGTTGGTACGCTTGCCGTAGGAGACCCAGGAGTCCGACGTTGTGGTGGAGAAGTCATCCCCCATAGAGCCGGACTGATCCAGAACCAGAACGATGTCCGTGGGGACGTCGCTGGTGACGGTGCTGATGACCTTGCTGCCGGTGGCGTAGGCCTCCAGCGTGATGTCATAGGCGCCGGTCTTCTCGTTATAAACGGAGGTCTTGTTGACCACCATGCCGTTATCGCTGCTGGGATCGGTATCACCGGCGGCACGGGCCGGGGAGCGCCGGAGGGCAGTGCCGCTGACCGGGGGCAGGAAGGGGGCCACGTCGGTGAAATTCACGGTGGGGTAGTCGATGGAGGAGCTGACGGTGTCCGGGTCACCCTGATCGTCGGAGACACCAAAGACCAGACCGGGCATCAGGGTCAGCAGCATGGTGACAGACAGCACCAGCGCCACAAGGGCTTTTCTCTTCATATGCCGCATTTTTTTCATGTACCGCACCTCCTTAACCCTGCGTTGGCCAGCCCAGCGCCTCCAGAGCGGTGACGCCGTTGTTGGCAGTCTGGACAGCCTCGGCGGCCACATGGACTGTGGCGGTGGCATCCTGATACTCGTTGCCCATACCGGCGTCAAAGGTGACGCAGGTAAACAGAGGGGCGGTGGTCTCGCCGGGGCGGATGGCTTTGTTGCAGTAGAGGTAGCCGTCGGCGGCCAGCGTCCAGTCGGTGGTGTTGAGGTCAGGCTTTACCAGCGAAGGGTCCGGCGTGCCGTCACCGGTGAGGCGGATGTCGCCGGTGAGGCGGACACGGATCCATGCATCGGCCTCGCCGGTGTTGCGGACCTCGGCAATTTTGGTGACGGTGGTGCCGGGCATGATGCCGGTAAGATCCTCGAAGGGCTGGGTCTTATCCGCATCCGCCCACTCCTCCACAGCAATGGAGACATTGCCGGTGGTGATGACATTGCGTGCCGTTCCGTCGGCGCTGAAATACGCCAGCGTTCCGGCTGCCAGCGTGGCCACGCAGATGGCCAGCACCGACAGTAATAACAGCTTTCGTTTCATGTGGTTGCTCCTTTCCTGTCTATGGTCAGCCTCCATAGGGAGGACAGAGAAGGTGGTTGACCGCAGCGGTCAAACCGGTGCAGCTGCGGTAACAGCTGCACTGGTTTGGCCGGGCCTCCGGAGAGACCACGGCCGCCGGTGTTCCCGCTGGTAACAGGTTCACCGGGGCGGCAGGGAGCCTACAGGGGGGCTTTCTGCCACCCGACACGACCCGCTGGTAACAGGCGTGTCGGGGTTGGTCGGGTCACAGGACCCGAGCCGCAAAAAAATAGGGAGGAGATAGTAGAGTCAGGGAAGCCGATCTGCTTCCTGTTGGGGGGGAATTACTGCCAGTTGGTGGCGGTACCGCCCCAAGGATTGTAGTTGGCGCCGAAGGCGGCATCCATAGCAGCTGCGGCAGTGTCAAAGCCCTCGGCCTGCACAGCAACCGCAAATACGGGATACTTGACCGTGCCTTCCAGGATAGAGAGGTCGGCGTTGGGGTAACGCGTATCGATGTACTTGCCGTCCTTCATATCCACGTTCTTGTCCAGATACACGCCGCAAATGAGCTGCTCGGTGGTCTCATTGGCCGCAACAGGCTGGTAGTAGTCAGCGAAGTAGACGTTGTAGCTGACGCCGTCCATGGTGGTCTCGAAGTAGTTCCACTTGCCGTCATGCATCCAGTTCCACTCCGCACCGAAGGTGGTGTAGACAGTGCCGTCAACGATCTTGTTGCCGAAGTTGCCGTGCAGGATGTTCGCACCGGCGTTGAAGGTCTCATAGCCGTCATCCAGATCGGAGGGAACCGCATAGTAAGCACGAATCCAAGCGGCAGACTTGCCGGTATTCTGAATCGTTACGACCTTGTCGATGTAGTTCGCAGCCTTGGGCTGGCCGTTGGGGTATTTTTCTCCCTGAGCGGAGCCGACGATGGGCATGAGAACCTTATCTCCCGTATAAGGAACAAAGCCGGTATGGTCCTCATTACTCTGCTGCTCGATCAGGTCGATTTTTACGCCGCCGACGGTGAATGTGTTGGTCTCGTTGTCGGTGTCGGTGAAGTAGGCCAGAGAGGCACCGACGATGGCGATGGCGGCCAGCGCCACGCACAGGAACAGGGCAGTGATCTTCTTTTTCATGTAATTGCTCTCCTTTTTGTTTGATTTTTTGGGTATCAGAATGTGCAAGGGATCACTTGGTTAGGGGTTGACCTTGGCCCAAGCATCGGAGGCAGAGGCAACATTGTCCTTCTGCACGGCGTAGGCCTTAAAGGTCAGGGTGGGATTGGCGAAATCCGTAGCCGTGAGCATTTCCTTGGTAACATCGCTGTTCACAGTGACGGCATTACCTGCCAGCACGGGGAAGGTCTGGTCAGCGTCGGAGGCAGAGACCTCACGATAGTAAACGCCGTCTTGCAGCTCCGTCCAACCCTCTGCGATGGCATAGGTGATGAAGGTGTCCAGATTCTCGGACTTCGTGACCTTCACGAACAGCCAGCAGGCTTCGGAATTGGCCTTGACGGTGACGGTGGGGTCCTTGGCGATGGTGTTGCCGGGAACCATCTTGTAGTCTGTGGTGGTCTCGGTGAGGCCGATGTTGATATCGCCCACGGTGAAGGTGTTCTTCACCTCGGCGGTCTGATCGGTCAGCCAAGCCAGGGTGCCGCCGACGACACCGGCCACCAACAGGGTCAGAGCCAGAACCAGTGCCAGAGTTTTTTTCTTCATACTTGATTCTTCCTTTCTTACAAACTATAACATCTATTTCTGCGGCGTGGGGCGCAGCCCATGTGCCGTCGAAACCGGGGGGGAAATCAGCCGTTGAAGGCGGCCCAAGCGGCGCCGGCATCGGCGAAGCCGTCGGCCTGAATGGCCTCGGCCACCACGGTGATCTGGAAATTCTCCAGAGTGGCCAGCTGGTCGTTGGTGACCCACTCGGGCAGGGTCACTTTGTCAAACAGGACAGGCAGGACCACATCACCGTCGGGGGCGGCAACGGTCTCGTTGTAATAGAAATAGTAGGTCAGAGTGTCGGCTTTTGCATCGTAGGCGAAGTACTTGGCATCGGCCAGCATCTCCTCTGTCTCCACCATGTTATCGGGGATGATGCCGTCCCACTTGGGGGCATTGGCTTCCACGAACTTCACCATGCGGATCAGGGGATAGGCGTTCTCCACGCCGGTGGGGCCGCCCTCGGCAAACTCGGGGTCAGTACACAGGGCGATGATGGCCTTGGCGTTGTTGAAGGTGACCTTCATGCGGACGTAGCTTGCGTCGCTGCCCTCCTCAACGGTGACGGTGGGGTCCTTGGTGTAGGTGTGGCCGGGGAGCAGATGGTACTCGTTGGCCTTCACACGGTCAGCGCCCTCCACAGGCGTGCCGTCGGTGGTCACCTTGGCCTCGTCCAGCGTGATCTTCACGTTGCCGACGGTGAAGGTGTTGTTGACCGTGTCTGTGCCGGTGAGGTAGGCCAGCGTGCCGAACACACCGGCGGCTACCAGCAGCAGGGCGCAGCACAGGGTCAACAGGGGTTTGATGCGGTTCCTTGCTTTCATGGTTTTTCCTCCTGCATAAAATGATAACAAATGATATGGTGAGCCTTGCGGCAGGATCGACGGATCTATGCCTTTTGACTGTCCTGACGGATGCGCTTGCCCTGCCCCTTGTCGGAGCCGCCGGAGAGCAGGTCCGGCAGGAAGGTCAGCAGCAGCAGGACGGCCCCGGCGGAGATGGCCACGTACAGGCCGGGGGGGTGCTGGATGTAATTGGCTGCGTAGCCCAGCTTGGGGATGGTGAACACCGGGGTGCCGATGACGTTTTTATAGTGGACGAGGCTGCCGTCCTCGGCGTCGTTGGCGTCGCCCTTGGTGCGGAAGCGGAGCGTGGAGGGATCGTCCTCGTCGGGGACCACCTCCACCACCCGGTGGGTGGCCACGGTGTTCTCATCCAGCATGAAGGTGATGACCTGCCCCGGCCGGATGGTGGTGGGGTCCACCTTTTTTACGTAGATGAGGGAGCCTACATGGTAAGTGGGCTCCATGGACCCGGACAGGACGGTGAAGGTGCGGATGCCGGCCAGCCGGACGCCGACCAGCGCCACGGCCAGAAGGACTACCAGCGCCACCAGAATGGTGCTAAGGAGCTGTAAGAGTTTTTTTACGGTCATAGGGGGTTCCTCCCGGAGATAGCTTGGAGCATTTGGCGGGTGCAGGACTATTAAAGCATCTTTTGCTCATGAAGAACGTCGAAACAGAGCAACTGTCCTGAAATTTCCAGTCATATTGCGTGGAGAATGTCAAACAATGACGGTGATGAGGACAGAACGAACAAATAAATGTGGGACATATATGTCTTTACATATTATAAATGACATATATGTCCAAAGTCAAGACGAACGTGCCATTTTGCGTGTAAAATTTTCGACATAATTCGACAAAAATCGCCGATGAAGCATAGACAATAGACCACGAGGAGAGCATACATGAAGCAGTATCCAAATATTGACGCCATTATTGAGGACAGCGACACCAAGGTGCAGGATCTGGCGAAGGTCATCGGCGTCAGCACCAAGCAGATCCGGCGCTGGCGGGACGGCACCAGCGAAATGGGCATCGAGAAGCTGGAGAAGCTGTGCCGGTATTATCACGTCAGCGCCGACTACATTCTGGGGCTGCCCAGAGATCTGGACTGGCCCAGAGGCTGACGAGGATCCGGGACAGCTCTCCATCCTGTGAGGATGGGGGGTTCTCCCGCAGCCTTGGCGAGTAGGTGAGACGTCAAAAAACAGGGCAGGGTCCGGTTCCCAAGGGAACCGGACCCTACTTGTTAGATAGTATATCATACTGTCTAACAAATGGGGTGCAGTTCATGTGCCGCTCGGCCCTTTTGTCGTGCCGGGGAGTGGGATGCAGAAAATTCCAGAAAAAATGACAGTTTTTGACAAAAAGGGACTTGCATTGTGTCCATATAAGTGGTAATATGCCTGCGTAAAAGTGCGCACCGGGACGCCCATGGGCGTCTATCGTTTCAGAGAAACGATAGGGAGGGGTCAAAGAAGGTGTCATTCTGAGGAGGGGTGCAGCCCCGACGTGAGGATCCGTATTCCCCGCATCCCCCACAAAGCCCAACGGCCAAGACCCGCACACGCAAAAAAATAGGAGGCAGATATTATGACAAACCGCAAGAGCACCAAACGGGCCTTGCTGGGCAGCGTCGTGGCCATGGTTCTGTGCCTGGCCATGCTGGTAGGCGCTACCTTTGCATGGTTCACCGACACCGCAAGCACCGGGGTCAACAAGATCCAGGCCGGTAATCTGGATGTTCAACTCCAGTACGCCACTGCATGGGACGAGAATGGCAATGTCACCACCTGGGCCGATGCACAGGGCAAGCAGCTGGAGTTCAAGAAGGCCGCTGGCGCTGAAAACGAGGCCGTCCTGTGGGAGCCGGGCTGCACCTATGAGCTGCCGGAGCTGCGTGTGGTGAACAAGGGCAATCTGGCCCTGAAGTACAAGGTGGCCATCACCGGCATCAACGGCAGCGCCAAGCTGAATGATGTCATCGACTGGACCATCAATGATGCGGATATCAACCTGACCGAGATGCAGCTGAAGGCCGGGGAAGAGGGCGCCGCCTTCACCATCAAGGGTCATATGCAGGAGTCTGCCGGCAACGACTACATGAACGAGTCTATTGACGGCATCGCCATCACCGTGGTGGCCACCCAGGACACCGTGGAGAGCGACAGTTTCAACAACACCTACGATGCCAACGCCACCTATCCCGTGGTGGCTGTGGGCGATGTGAATACCGACGGCGACACGGTGATTCAGGACCGTGAGAAGGACCCCACTGTGATCGCTACCATTCCCGCAGGCAGCACCGATGCCGGAAAGCTGACGCTGGTCAAGACAGAAGGGCAGACTCCGGCCAATATTGAGATCGTCACCGGCACCGACGCCGTTACCACCGAGGTCCGTCTGGAGGATCAGAACGGCAACAAGGTCACGGCAGCGGACGGCAAGTTCTTTACCATCGCCCTGCAGCTGGAGAAGAAGCTGAACGTGATCGGGTTCTATCACTCCGAGACGCCGCTGACCAAGGCGGAGAGCGCCGAGGCGGTCAAGGCGGCCAACGACACCTACTATTATGATGCTGCCACCGGCCTGCTGACCTTCAGCACCGATGATTTCTCCCCCTTCACTGTGGTGACCTCCAGCAGTGTTTTCAACGGCGGCAATGGCACCAAGGCGAACCCCTATCTGGTGGCTACCGGTGAGCAGGCGTTGAAGATGGAAAATGCCAAGGGCTACTTCAAGCTGGTGGACGATATCGTGGTCACCGATGAGATCTATCTGTCCGGCAAGACCGTGGTGATGGATCTGAACGGCCACTCCATCCGACTGGAGTATGCGGCGGGCGTAAAGCCTAATAACGGCAGCGTGTTTTATGTCGGCGGCAAGAAGGGCAACCTGACCATCAATGACAGCAGCGAGGGCCAGACCGGTGCGGTATACGGCTCGGATAAGACCTACGCAAACAAGGTGACCTCTGCGGTTCGTGCAGGCAACTATGGCAGGCTGACCATCAACGGCGGCCATTTCTATGGCACCAGCGAGGGGACCTCCTGTATCTTCGTCTACACCAGCATGAGCAGTGGAAGCAAGGCTACGGTGACCATCAACGGCGGTAAGTTCGAGACGGCCACCCCCAGCAATGGGACGTATTATGTGCTGAACCACCAGGATAATGCTACCGCCGGCTGCACCATTACGGTAAACGGCGGCAGCTTCAAAAACTATAATCCCGGCGTGACAACGGTAGACCCGGTCAATGCCAAAACCGGCAAGATCACTCTGGGTAATGGCTGCACCACGACTTCCACTGTTGACGGCAGCGACACTTGGTACACGGTGAGCAAGTAAGCGCTCTCCCGAAAGTATCTGAGAAGAACAAGGGCCTCCGGCATTGCCGGAGGCCCTTGTTTGCGGTACTGGAAAGGCCCCTGTGTGGGTACCCGCAGACAGCGGTAAATGACCTGTAAAAACCGACAGATTTTGCAGAAACTTCTTGCGTTCTGCCGATCACGGTGCTATGATATGGTCATCAAGTGCGCCGAACCGCCCATGGGCGGTTATCGTTTCAAATGAAACGATAAGGGGTGTTCAGAGGGCGTGTTATTCTGAGGAGGGGCGCAGCCCCGACGTGGCAATCCGTATTCCCCGCATCCCCCACAAAGCCCAACGGCCAAGACCCGCACACGCAAAAAAATAGGAGGCAGATATTATGACAAACCGCAAGAGCACCAAACGGGCCTTGCTGGGCAGCGTCGTGGCCATGGTCCTGTGCCTGGCCATGCTGGTAGGCGCTACCTTTGCATGGTTCACCGACACCGCAAGCACCGGCGTCAACAAGATTCAGGCCGGTAATCTGGATGTCAAGCTGATGTACAGCACCGATATGAAGACGTGGAAGGAAGCCACCAACGCCACCCAGCTGTTCGATGACCATGCTCTGTGGGAGCCGGGTCACACCGAGGTGGTGTACCTGAAGCTCGTCAACAACGGCAATCTGGCCCTGAAGTATGAGACGGAGTTCTCTCACAACTATAACGTGTCCAGGGGCAAGAGCGTGCTGGGCAACTACTACTATGTGGGCGACTATCTGAAGATCGGCACGGCCACAGTCGATTCCGCCTTTGCCACCCGTGAAGAGGCTCAGGCTGCCGTGTCCGGCAATGAGCAGGCCTTGAAAAAGGGCGCTCAGCTGACCAATGGCTGGATCAGCTTGGGTGCCGGTGAGTCCACAGACCCCTTTGCCGTGGTCATCTATATGCCTACCTCCGTGGGCAATGAGGCCAACGCCAAGAGCAAGACTTGGATCTCTAAGATCACTGGTATCGGCCTGGAAGTGCAGGCCACTCAGGACACTGTGGAGTCCGACAGCTTCGGCAGCACCTATGACGAGAACGCCGCCACCACCCTCAACCGTGTGGAGTATACCAGCGGTACCCATGAGGTCACCGGCAACATTCAGGCTTCCGGTGAGTGGGGTGCTATCCACGTGAAGGGCGGTACCACCACCGTCAACGCCACCACTGTGTACGCTGTGGAGACCGGGCGCTACGCAATAGCGGTATGGGCTGAGAATAATGGTACCGTTATCATCAACGGCGGCGAATTTGCCCAGCAGATCACCGGCGATTCCAATCAGTATGACCTGATCTACGCCGACGACAACGCACAGATCATCATTAACGGCGGTACCTTCAAGTGCGCCACCCCCGAGTGGACGCTGAACTGCAAGGACGGCTCCACCGCTCACATCACCGTCAACGGCGGTACCTTCTATAAGTACAATCCCGCTGAATCCACCTCCGGCGCCGGCGAGGTCGTTCTGGGCGAGGGCTGCACGGTTGAACAGAACGGCGATTGGTACACCGTAGTCAAGAACTAAACGCTGATGCTTTCGTATAAAAGGGGATGCTCTGAGGGATGCTCTTCCAGGGAGGAGCATCCCCTTTTTTCGACCTTCCGGGCGACATGGAAAGAGAGCGTCCACAAAACATTTCGCCTAAGGAAACTTACTTTCCGTAAAGTTTCCTGCAAGTTTGTGAAAACTGTATAAAATGCGGGGCTGCGGGGCAGTAAATTCGACATACCCCCCATTGACTTTTGCATATAAAACCGGTAAACTATGCAACATCAAGCGGCCCGCCCGTGTGGGCCAGCCTTTGGAAAGGAGACAGACGTCATGAGGTACACTTCCACCTGCAACCGTACTCATGCTGCCGATGCGTGCTGCGCACCGGCCACTCAGTCTGCCTCCTGCACCGCTTCCTATCTGTTTGCTCTGGACACTGCCATTCTGGCGGTGTCCATTTTGCTGTCCATTCTGCTGGGGGTACTGGTGGCTCTGGCGGTTCTGCTGGTTCTGATCGTACTGGTACGAATTATCCCGCATCCCGCAGTAAGGCGCAGCGTCGAGTGGTTTCCGGCAGAATAGTCCGGGACAGAAACTTGGCTGACGGCTTTGCTGCAAGAGCAAGGCCGTTTTTCTTTTGTATTTTTAAGCCCACCGGCTGAAAATAAAACCCACAAGAATCGAGGAAAGAAACATGAAAAAGGGAATGAAACTTGTATGTATGGTATTGACGCTGGCCATGCTGCTGGGCCTGCTGGCCGGATGCGGCGGCAAGGGCGGCGATGACAGCAACGGCGGCGGAAGCGACCAGACTCTGCTGCTGGGCCTCATCGGCCCCATGACCGGTGACTACGCCCACTATGGTACCTCCACCCGTGACGGCGCTCAGGTGGCTGTGGAGGAGATCAACGCCGCCGGCGGCGTCAACGGCTGGCAGCTCAAGCTGCAGACCGAGGACTCTCAGGGCGATCCCGACTCCGCCATCTCTGCCTTTGGCAAGCTGATGGACGATAAGATGGACGTCTCTCTGGGCTGCGTGCTGTCCGGCGAGGCCCAGTCCGTCATCACCGCCGCCAAGAACGACAACGTACTCGTCGTCACCTGTACCTCCTCTGCCGAGAAGTGCATTCAGGGCAACGACAAGGCCTTCCGTGTCTGCTTCAACGACCCGGCACAGGGTACTGCCTCCGCCAACTATATCGCTGACAACAAGCTGGGCAGCAAGATCGCCGTGTTCTATCAGTCCGATATCGACTACTCTGCCGGTCTGGTGGAGACCTTCACTGCTCAGGCGGCCCAGCGGGGTCTGACCATCGTCACCCAGCAGGCCTTCACTGAGGGTACCAAGACGGATTTCTCCACCCAGATCAACGCCATCCGTGATTCCGGCTGCGATTTGGTGTTCCTGCCCATCTATGCCGCTGAGGCCTCCGTGTTCCTGACTCAGGCTCAGGGTAAGCTGGACGGCATCAAGGTCTTTGGCTGCGACGGTCTGGACGGCCTGCAGACCAAGGTCTCCGACATGACTATGCTGGAGGGTGTTATGATGCTGACCCCCTTTGCCGTGGACGCTCCCGACACCAAGACCCAGACCTTCGTGGACAAGTTCACCAAGCTCCACGGCTCCGCTCCTGACCAGTTCGCCGCCGACGCCTACGACGCCGTGTATGCCGTGAAGGCGGCCATGGAGGCCTGCGGCAAGACCCCTGCTGATGCCGACTTTACCTCCGCCATGGTGGACGCCATGTACACCATCACCGTGGACGGCCTCACCGGCACCATGCAGTGGGACACCAGCCGTGAACCCGCCAAGAACGCCAAGGCCATGGTGTTCGCCGCCGACGGCACCACCAGCCTGCTTGGCTAAAGAAACCCGGTGCTCTCCGGGGCTTCGGCCCCGGAGGGCGCTGTCCGCCGAACGGCAGAACAGTGCCTGCCGGTGTCTCCGGCACGGCAGTATTGTGCCGCCCGGCCCGCCCTCCGGACAGGGAGGGATATCCGGAAGAAAGAGAGGAAACTGATTTATGACCCGATTGATCGAGACCCTTATCAGCGGCCTGAGCCTGGGCAGCATCTATGCGCTGATGGCTCTGGGCTATACCATGGTCTACGGCATCGCCAAGATGCTGAACTTCGCCCACGGCGATATCATCATGGTGGGAGCCTATGCCGTTGTCACCTCCGTGCTGACGCTGGGGATGCCGCCGCTGGTGGCTATCCTCATCAGCATCGCCGTCTGCGCCCTGCTGGGTATCACCGTTGAATTTCTGGCCTACCGGCCCCTGCGGCAGGCCCCGCCGTTGGCGGTCCTGATCACCGCCATCGGTGTCAGCTATCTGCTGCAGAATCTGGCGCTGCTGATCTACGGCTCAGAGCAGAAGGCCTTTCCGGTGCTGTTCACCATCCCCAGCGTGGAGCTGGGCGGCGTGTACATCGACGGCATCACCATCGCCACCATGGCGGTGACGGCCATTATCATGGTGGGGCTGTCCCTGTTTATCAACCGCACCCGGATGGGCAAGGCCATGCGGGCGGTGTCGGAGGATAAGGAGGCGGCAGAGCTGATGGGCATCAGCGTCAACCGCACCATCACCGTCACCTTTGCCATCGGCTCGGCGCTGGCGGGCGTGGCCGCCATCTTCTACGGAGCGGCCTACACCT
>ERZ773241.1019-NODE-1019-length-28776-cov-9.165384_pt1 | contig 28776 bp, 26 predicted proteins | sample MGYA00580989_ERZ773241 | MGnify/ENA primary metagenome ERZ773241 (study PRJEB29015, sample SAMEA2737804) | human gut metagenome | biome: human gut; feature: human-associated habitat; material: faeces | place: China | collected 2012 ... | reverse complement strand
CAGCAGGCGGAAAAGACCCGCTGTTTGGGCATGTTGACGGTTTTCAGATAGACCCCAGATAGACACTGCCTGACGGCGTTGCCGTTTCCATGATTTTCGGAATAGAAAATCATGGAAACCCGTCTCATTATGATCTTCATATAAAAAACTTCAATTCTCTCGAATTAAAGTTTTTTTGAATATCAGTATAAGGCACGCCTCACAGTTCGGCAATCCCCCCTGATTTTTTCCCCTCACATAAAATAAGCCCGCCGTATCAGATCGGCGGGCGTATTTGTCTTGTTGGTCAGTATAAAAATCCGTCAGGCTCCAGCATAGCCCCTGTGTCTCAGCTGTGCGGCAATCTGCTGCATGTCAGCCCCGGCGGCGTTCAGGAATTCCCGGTAGCCGCAGACGCTGTCCCGATCCGTGCAGGCAATTTCCCGCTGCATCCGCTTGCAGCCTCCCCCGCAGAAGGCCAGATAGGGGCAGCTGCCGCACAATTTTGGCAGAGGCTCCCGCTTCTGAACCGGGGAAAGCCGCCCCGCGGAAAGAATCTCCTCCAGGGAGTTATCCAGAATGTTTCCAACCCGGTATTCGTCCAGGCAGTAAAAATCGCAAGGATATACGCTGCCGTCCGCTTCCACCACCAGCTGGGGCTGGCACCTGCCATGGATGCCGCATGCGGTGGGAATGCCGTAGGCCATCAGATTGATCACATCGTCAAAGAGCTTGACGCTGTGGTAATTTCCCTTTTGGTAATCCGACAGCCACAGCGGGAACAGCTGATTGTAGAATTGGGAAAACCGCTGCGGCGTCAACGCATAGGGGTTTCCTCCCGGATGCTCCAGCGTGTCTAGGCAGGGCGTGAACTGAACGTATCGGATGTCGTATTGCTTCAGTGTCTGCCAGACCTGCCTGGGATGCTTTGCAATCTGTCGGGTCAAAGTGCATAGAATATTGTACTCCACATGGAATGCATTCAGCAGCTCCACGGCATGAAGGCAGCGCTGAAACGTCCCGTTTCCGGAGGCATCGATCCTGGCGTCATCATGGCATTGCGGCAGCAGATCCAGAGAGACACCCACAAGATATTTCTTTTCGGCAAGATACCTGCACCAGTCTTCATCCAGGGTCGTGGCATTGGTCTGAAGCGCATAGGTGACTTCGATTCCCGCGTCCCACTGCTCGGTAATATCGGTAAATGACCGGAACCATTGCAGCCCGGCAAGGGTCGGCTCGCCGCCCTGAAACGCAAAATTCACCCGATCCCCGGGAGCGAACTGCGGCTGCAAATTTTGGAGCATTCTGCGCATCTGCTCCAAGGGCATAACGCCATAATATCTGGTGTCCCGCCGGTCGGCAACATCCGTATAAAAGCAGTATTTACACCGCAGATTGCATGCAGCGGATGCCGGCTTAATCATAATGGACAATTGTTTCATAGCGGACTCCTGTCGAAAAAGTCTGATGTACGCATATGCGGACTTTACGGCTGATTATATCAAAAAGCGGGCAAATTGGCAAGTACGGCTCCAAAAAAGAAGTGCGGTTTCCGTCATCCGTCCGCAAAAAACAGCAGCGTTCCGCCGGTTTTTCCTTCCCGGGCGGCAATTGTATACCTTGCTGTATTTCCGCATCGAAATTTGTCCGTTTTGCACACAAAAACAAGTGTCCACACACCAATTTACACAATTTCACAAAGTGACGAAAATAAGCATTGCAATTAGCGCGTCTTTCGTGTATAATGTCACTATTCGGGTGCCCGCGCCCCAAATGGAAGGCTTCCCTTCCCGAAAGGAGTATTGACCACAATGTACACTGTTAATTCCATCCGCAATATCTGTCTGCTGGGTCACAGCGGCAGCGGCAAGACCGCGCTGGCTGAGAGCCTGCTTTACATGACCGGCGCAATCGACCGCATCGGCAAGAACGCCGACGGAAACACCGTCTGCGATTACGACCCCGAGGAGATCCGCCGTCATATTTCTATCTCCACCTCCGTCGTTCCGCTGGAATACCACAATGTGAAGATCAACCTGCTGGATACCCCCGGCGCGTTCGACTTCTCCGGTGCCGTCATGGAGGCGCTCCGCGCCGCCGACGCCGCCATTCTGGTTTGCTCTGCCAAGGACGGCATCACCGTTGGCTTTGAGAAGGCATGGAAGTACTGCGAAGACCGGAACATGCCCCGTTTCGTCTACATCTCCAAGGTAGACGAGGACAATTCCGACTACAACGCCACCTTCAACGCCCTGCGGGAAAAGTACGGCAACAAGATTGCCCCCGTCGTCATCCCCATCTGGAATTCCGCTCACAAGGTCACCGGCATCATCGACGTGCTGAACAAGCGCGCCTACGAGATGCAGAACCTGAAGCGCGTGGAGATCGACATCCCCGCCGATAAGGTGTCCGTCATCGAGGAGTTCAACGACGCGCTGAAGGAAGCCGTCGCTGAGACCGACGAGGCTCTGATGGATCGCTTCTTCGAGGGCGGCGACTTTACTTACCGGGAAATGATCACCGGCCTGCATCAGGGCGTGAAGGATCTGAGCCTGTTCCCCGTGCTGTGCGGTTCCGGCCTGACCTGCCTGGGCAGCCTGATGCTCATGGACAACATCATCGACCTGCTGCCCAACCCCGTGCAGGGCAACTACCATAAGGCTACCACTGCCGACGGCAAGACCGAAGAGTTCGTCGTCTCCCCCGGCGGCGTTCCCTGCGCCTATGTGTGGAAGACCGTCTCCGACCAGTACGGCAAGTATTCCTACGTCAAGGTGCTCTCCGGTGAGATCACCTCCGACACCACCCTGGTCAACGCCCGCACCGGCGAGACCGAAAAGCTCGGCAGACTCTACACCATGTGCGGCAAGAAGTCCACGGAAGTCAAGGCTCTGGGCTGCGGCGACATCGGCGCCATCGGCAAGATGGACAAGGTCCGCACCGGCGACACCCTGTGCGACCCCAGAAAGGTCGTCTCCCTGAAGCAGATCCCCTACCCCGCCCCCTGCTATTCCATGGCCATCGCCCCCAAGGTGAAAGGTCAGGAAGACAAGGTCGGCACCGGCCTGAACCGTCTGAACGAGGAAGATCCCTCCTTCACCCTGACCAACAACGCCGAGACCAAGCAGCAGGTCATCTCCGGCACCGGCGATCAGCAGCTGGACGTGCTGGTCTCCAAGCTGAAGAGCCGCTTCGGCGTGGACGCCGTGCTGTATCCGGCGAAGGTTGCCTACCGGGAGAAGATCAAGAAGAAGGTAGAGGCTCATGGCCGTCACAAGAAGCAGACCGGCGGCAGCGGCCAGTTCGGCGACGTCTGGATTCGCTTCGAGCCGCAGGAGGAGCAGGACGACATGATCTTCGCCGAGGAAGTCTTCGGCGGCTCCGTCCCCAAGAACTTCTACCCCGCCGTTGAGAAGGGCATTCAGGAAGCCGTTCAGAAGGGCCCGCTGGCCGGTTATCCCATGGTCGGCCTGAAGGCAACGCTGTACGACGGCTCCTACCATCCCGTTGACTCCAACGAAATGGCATTCAAGCTGGCCGCCATTCTGGCCTTCAAGGAAGCCATGCCCAATGCCAACCCCACCCTGCTGGAGCCCATCGGCGCGCTGACCGTCACCGTGCCGGATTCCTACGTGGGCGATGTGATGGGCGATCTGAGCAAGCGCCGCGGCCGTCCCATGGGCATGTCCCCCGATCACGAGGGCAACACCGTTATTGAGGCGGAGGTCCCCATGGCGGAAATGAGCAGCTACGCCATTGATCTGCGCGCCATGACTCAGGCGAGAGGCAGCTTCACCCTGGAATTCGTCCGTTACGAGGAAGTCCCCAAGGCCAATCAGGCCAAGATCATCGCCGACGCGAAGGCCAACGACTAATTTACTTGCGTTCCATTCATCGGCGCGGGGATATCCCCGCGCCGATGTTCTTTCAATTGTTAAATTTTGTTATTTTCCTAAGAAATAGTTGCAAAGTGTTACAGTTTGTTGTATACTGGAGAAAACAAGCGTTCCGGGCGGGTTTGAAAGCCCTCTCGCCGGGACGTATAAGGGAGGAGCCCAAAATGAAAAGAAAGAATATTCTCGCTGTGATCGCTCTGGTCGCCGTGTTCGCGTTTGCCCTCGTCGGCTGCGGTTCCAAGGATAAGGAACCGACCGCCAATACCGCCGCCAGCGTTCCGGAAATGTCCGCCGGGCAGGAGCTGACCCTGACCTCCAGTACGCTGACCGCCGCCACATGGAGCAGCCCCAACGGTGCTACCGTCAACCTGACCGCCACCCCCAACGGCTATGCCGAGGGGCAGAGCGTAGCATTCATCGTCCGTCTGGAGGGTGAGGAAGCAGCGAACGTTCCCTGCGAGTGGAACGGCAGCGCCTACACCGCGTCCGCCGATCTGAACGCTGCCGACGGCTACTGCTACTACGTCCTTCTGACCGCCGCGGACGGCACCCAGACTGAAGTCGCCATCAACACCCCCACCGCCCCCACCGACGACGCCCTGATCAATCTGGAGTCCGCGCTGAACTCCTACTGCAACATGACCGTGGCGTCCGCCACCCAGGACGGCAGCACCCTGACCATCACCGGTGGTTCCGTGGAGGTGCAGGCGCCCCGGATCACCAACGAGGGCGAGACCATCACCTGCAGCAAGGCCGAGCTGGTTCTGACCTTCAATGAGGAGATCGTCGGCACCGCCGCGCTGACCATGGAAGCCGCCGAAATTCCCGGCAGCTACACCGCGGACATCTCCGGCATCACCTTCAACATTCCCTCCATGGAGGACGACCAGCAGCTGTCCATCCGTCTGGATGTGACGCTGTCCAACGGCCAGTTCCTCACCGCCCCCGGCGGCACCTTCTCCTTCCTGAACGGCGAAATGGTGTCCTCCGTCGGCTGATTCTTGCACAACTACAATGGGTCAGGCTTGCCTGACCCCTTTTTCTGCCAAAGGAGCGAAAATGAACTACGCCAATATGGTATCCGGCACCTTTCTTGCCCGTCCCAACCGGTTTATCGCCTATGTGGACATCGCCGGGCAGACAGAGACCGTCCACGTAAAAAACACCGGACGCTGCAAGGAGCTGCTTGTCCCCGGAACGCGGGTCTGGTGTCAGGAGGCGTCCTCCCCTGCCAGAAAAACCCGCTTTGACCTGATTACCGTTGAGAAAGACGGCCGTCTCATCAATATGGACTCCCAAGCGCCCAACGCGGCGGCCAAAGAGTGGCTGCTCTCCGGCGGCTTTGGGGAAATCGAGGCCCTCCGGGCGGAGACCGTTCACGGCGATTCCCGGTTTGATTTTTCCTTTTTTAGGGACGGAAAGCTCTGGTTTCTGGAGGTCAAAGGCGTGACGCTGGAGGAAAACGGCGTCTGCGCCTTCCCCGACGCCCCCACCCTCCGGGGCGCGAAGCATCTGCGGGGTCTGACCCGCGCCGCCGCTGAAGGGTATGGCGCGGGCGTTCTGTTCGTCATTCAAATGGCGGACGTAAAATACCTGCACCCCAACGACGCCACCGACCCGGATTTTGGCGCCGCCCTCCGGGATGCCGCCGGGAACGGCGTCCGCATCCTCGCCATGGACTGCGCCGTAACGGAGCAGTCCATGACCATCCGCCGCCCGGTAGAGGTGCGGCTGTAAAATCCAAATCTGTTTCCTCTGTCTCCTATTGTCAACCAGAAATTATTTATGGTTGACAATCGCGCATTGCCTGTGCTATACTGCTTCCGAATTCAACAGTTCGGAGGAAACAACTATGGAAGCATCTGTTTCAAGAAAGTGGAAAACCATTGACATGGCGTATATCGCCCTGTTTGCCGTTCTGATGGCGGTCTGTTCGTGGATCTCCATTCCCGCGGTAGTCCCCTTCACCCTGCAAACCTTCGGCGTCTTTGTCGCGGTAAGCGTCCTTGGCGGAAAACGGGGAACGCTGGCCGTCGTGCTCTATCTGCTTATGGGCATCGTCGGACTGCCGGTGTTTGCGGGCTTCTCCGGGGGGTTGGGCGTTCTTCTGGGAAGCACCGGCGGATATATCATCGGATTTGTGTTCACCGCGCTGGTCATGTGGCTCATAGAGCGGCTTCTGGGGACGAAAACATGGGTGCTGGCGCTTTCCATGCTGCTGGGTCTTGCGGTGTGCTATGCCTTCGGCACCGTCTGGTTTCTGGTAGTATACGCCAAGAACACCGGCGCGATCGGCCTGTGGACGGCGCTGGGCTGGTGCGTATTCCCTTACATTCTCCCGGACTGCCTTAAAATCGCCCTCGCGCTGGCCATCCGCAAGCGTCTGGCCGCCGCGATCCGGCTGCGGTAATGTTATGGATGAAGCATCCATTTCCCTGCGCGCCCATCACGGTCTTTGTCTCCACTTTTTTCAGGGAAAAGGCTACAGCGGGGCCTTTGTGGAAAACATGGCGCGGAAAAAGGCCATGCTGGAAGAAAATCCCCTCGTCCGGCTGACCGATCAGGCGGATGAAATCTGCCGCGCCTGCCCCAATAACCTGTGCGGCCAATGCGAATCCGCCGAGAAGGTGCGGCGCTATGACCGGGCAGTGCTTTCCCTGTGCGGCCTGACCCCCGGAGACGTACTGCCCTACCGGGAGCTGGCAGAACGGGTGCTGGGCAGCATTCTGATACCCGGCCGCCGGGAGGATATCTGCGGCGACTGTCAGTGGACGGATTTATGCCAGTATAAGGAGGAAACGCCGTGACCACCAAGGAAAAGCTGCTTGCCCTGCTGGAAGACAGCAAGGGGACATTTTTCTCCGGGGAGGAAATTGCCCGGACGCTTCAGGTCTCCCGTGCAGCCGTGTGGAAAGCAGTGAACGCCCTCCGGGAAGACGGCTACACCATCGACGCCGCAACCAATAAGGGCTACCGTCTCTCCCCGGATTCGGACATCCTGTCCCCTCAGGGCATCCGCAGATTTCTGAAACCGGAATACCGGGATCTGGATTTGACGGTACTTCCCACCGCGCCCTCCACCAACGCCCTTGTCCGGGAAAAGGCCAATCAGGGCCGCCCGGAAGGCTGCGTCATTATCGCCTGCGAGCAGACCGACGGGCGAGGGCGCTATGGGCGGCAGTTCTTTTCTCCGGTTGATTCCGGCGTATACCTGAGTCTGCTGCTCCGCCCGACGGCCTACTCTCCCCAGCAGGCGACCTGCCTTACGGCGGCGGCTGCGGCGGCGATGTGTCAGGCCATAGAAGCGGTGACCGGGCAGCAGCCCGGCATCAAATGGGTCAACGACATTTTCCTCCATGGCAAAAAGGTCTGCGGCATTCTGACGGAAGCCGCCGTTGGTCTGGAAACCGGCACTCTTAACTACATGGTGCTGGGGGCTGGCGTCAACCTCTACCCACCCGCAGAGGGGTTCCCGGAGGAGATTCAGTCCATTGCCGGGTCGGTTCTGGAGCGCAGCTGCCCGGAAGCAAAAAACCGGCTGGTCGGAGAGTTCCTGAACCGCTTTTGGGATTTCTACTCCCACCCGGAATGCAGGGCGTATCTGGAAGACTACCGCGCCCGCAGTCTGGCGGTTGGGCGGAGGGTCACCGTTCTTTCCAACGGGCAGGCAGTCAGCGCCTATGCCTACGGCATTGACGACGATTTTCGTCTTCTGGTGCGCTATGACAGCGGCAAAACCGAAGCGCTGTCCTACGGAGAAATCCGCATTCAGCTGGCTGAAAGCGCCCCTTAACGAACACACAAAAAGGCACCCTGTACTTTCTCGTACAGGGTGCTTGTCTTATCGATTCAGAAACGCTTTCGTAACCTCGACAATGTGTTCCGCGCTCAGGCCGTAGGCTTTCAGCACCTCGGCCGCAGTGCCGGAACAGCCGAACTTGTCGTTCACGCCGATGCGCTTGACCGGGACGGGACAGGTTTCCGCAAGATAGCTGCACACCGCTTCGCCCAGGCCGCCGATGATGCTGTGCTCCTCGCAGGTGATGATCTTCCCGCATTCTTTGGCGCATTTCAGCACCAGCTCCTCGTCCAGCGGCTTGATGGTGGACATATTCACGATGCGGGCGTGGATGCCCATGGCTTCCAGCGCTTCACCGGCCTTGATGGCCTCGTAAGTCATCAGACCGTTGGCAATGATGGCGATATCCGTACCCTCGCGCAGGATCTCGCCCTTGCCGATCTTGAATTTAAAGCCGTCCTCATGGAACACCGGAACTGCCAGACGACCCATCCGCAGGTAGACAGGCCCCTGATATTCATACGCCGCCTTGACAGCCGCCTCAGCCTCCACGCCGTCGGCGGGGCAGATGACGACCATGCCGGGGATGGAGCGCATCAGCGCAAAGTCCTCGCAGCACTGGTGGCTTGCGCCGTCCTCGCCCACGGACAGGCCGCCGTGTGTTGCGCCGATCTTCACGTTCAGGTGGGGATAGCCGATGGAGTTGCGAATTTGCTCAAAGGCCCGCCCCGCGGCGAACATGGCAAAGGAAGACGCGAAGGGAACGAAGCCGTTGGCCGCGAAGCCCGCCGCCACGCACATCATGTCCGCTTCCGCAATGCCGCAGTTGAAGTGACGGTCGGGGTACGCCTTGGCAAACATGCCGGTCTTGGTGGAGCCTGCCAGGTCGGCGTCCAGCACCACAACATCCTCATGCGCCGCGCCCAGGGCAACCAGACCCCGTCCGTAGCCCTCGCGGGTGGCCATTTTCTTTACATCTGCCATATTACATGCCCTCCAGATCGCTGAGCTGCTGCTTCAGCTCCGCCATAGCTACCGCGTACTGCTCGTCGTTGGGCGCCGAGCCGTGCCAGCTCGCCTGATTTTCCATGAAGGAAACGCCCTTGCCCTTGACGGTCTTCATGATGATCGCGCTGGGCTGACCCTTGACGGTTCTCGCCGTGTCCAGCACCGACGCGATGGCGTCAAAGTCGTGGCCGTCGATGGTCTCCACGTGGAAGCCGAAGGCTTCCAGCTTCTTGTCAATAGGATAGGGACTCATGACCTTGGCAATATCGCCGTCGATCTGCAGGCCGTTGTTGTCGATGATGACGCAGAGGTTGTCCAGCTTGTAATGGGCGGCGAACATGCACGCCTCCCAGACCTGCCCCTCCTGGATCTCGCCGTCACCCAACAGGGTGTATACCCGGTTGTCCCGCTTCTTCAAGCGGCTGGCCAGCGCCATGCCGCAGGCAACGGAAATGCCCTGCCCCAGAGAACCCGTGGACATGTCCACGCCGGGGACGGAGTTCATATTCGGGTGCCCCTGCAAATAGCTTCCCAGCTTACGCAGCGTCACCAGATCCTCCACGGGGAAAAAGCCCCGCAGCGCCAGCGCCGCATACAGGCCGGGCGCGGTGTGGCCTTTGCTCAGGACGAACCGATCCCGATCCTCCCAATGGGGATTTTTCGGATCCACGCGCAGTTCCTTGAAATACAGATAGGTGAACATGTCCGCAGCGGACAGACTGCCGCCGGGATGTCCGCTTTTGGCCGCGTGGACGCCCTCGATTACGCCCATACGCACTTTGCAGGCCATGACCTGCAGCTGCTTTTTTTCCTGGGGTGTCATAGTATCCTCCTTGAAATATATAAATGCGGAATTTTCTATAGTCACACTAAGACGAGCATATTATACATATTGCGGGCTGCATTTGTCAAGCAAACCTGTCTGAAAATAAGTCCTGTCCCTGCCTTTTCAAAAAATCAAAAAAATTTTTCGTCCCGGTGCAGCAAAATGCCCTTCTCAATCGTATTGTATATAGGATTCGACACGGGATTTTTGGGAGGGAGATCAGGCAGTGGACGCGCTGGGCTTATTTCATCGCTACCGGGATGACGTTTACCGGCTGGCAGTCAACTATACCAGCAGCCCCCGGGAGGCAGAGGACGTAAGCCGGTCTGTATTTCTGAAGCTGGTGGCGCGGGGGGATCTGACGCCGGGAACGGAACGGGATTTTCTCATGCAGGCAACTGCCGACGAATGCCGCAGCCTGCTCCGCTCCGGCGGCTGGAAACGCACCGTGAAGGCGTTTTTCTTCGCCCCTAGGACGGGCACGCCCCGGCAGGACATTCTGCGTCTGCCGCCCAAGTACCGGGTGGTCATGTACCTGCGCTATTACGAGGACTTTACCACCGGGGAAATTGCCCGGCTCCTGAAAATCCCCCAGAGCACCGCAGCCGCCAGACTCTCCCGCGGGCGGGGACTGCTGGAACGGCAGCTGAGAAGGGGTGCGGCGTGAATAAACAAGTGATCGATGTCTACAATGAGATGGCCATGCCCGGCGACTGCGCCCGGCGCATCGAGGAAGAAATGAACCGCGCCATCCGTCAAAAGAAAGGTGAAAACAGATTTATGAAGAACGAAAAAAATGGTAAAAAGCAAGGCTGGGGCTTTGCGGTCGTGCTGGTGTGTCTGGTACTGGTGCTGTCCGTGGGCGGAGTGTTTCTCTTCCTGAACGTCTCCGGGTCGAAGGATGCGCCCGCCGCGCCGGTGGGAACTGAGCAGCTTACCCTGCCCAGCGTCTCAACGGAGGCCCCGGCGGCAAGTACAGAAGCGGATTCCTTTGCCCTGAGCGAAACCGGCAAGGCTTTTCTGGAAAAGATGTGTTATTTCCTGCCGGACTGGTCGGACGACGCTTCCCTGAACGACGAATTCTGGCGGAATTTCCTGTTCTCCTCTTTCACCTGTCCGGACATGGTGGACGGTGAAACGGCAATGACCATCTGCGGTGAACAGGAACTGGTCACCACCTCCTGGGGACAGGCAGTGAAGGTCAGCCGGGAGAACAGCGTAGTTCCTTACGTCCGCCTTGCTCTTGGTCTGGAAATGCCCTCCTATGCTCCCGCCATTCAGGACGTGAGCGCCGGACAGACCCTGTTCTATTTTGAAGACGGCTATTACTATATCGGCCTTTCCGACTTTGGCGACGTGGGCTACTCCTTCCGCGGCTGCTACCCGGATTCCGTCAACGGCGCCACCGTCATCTTCGATGTCTACAGCGGCACCCCGGATGACACCATCGGCACCATCTGCTTTACCCTCGTCCCGGCGAACAACGAAAACGGCTTTACCATTGCCGCGAAAAGCTCCGATTTTGGCGGATGATCCGCATTTTTGACCATTTATGATGCTCCCCTTGCCTCTCCCTTTGGGAGAGGTGGCCGAGCGAAGCGAGGACGGAGAGGGGAAGCAAGGGTGCAAGACCCTCTCCGTCACCTGCGGTGACAGCTCTCCCAAAGGGAGAGCCAAGGGGTTGTACCCCTCCCCCGTCAAATATACGAAAAATGGAGCGTATCTGCACCGATACGCTCCATTCACTATTTTACGATTACCCATCAAACCGGCAAGGGAGGTTTCTTAATCCAACGTTCAATTGACAACCTTCCCATTGCCCTGTATAATAAACGGTATATGGAAAATCCGAGGTGTGCATATGAAAGGAAGCAAGATTTTATCTGCCGTGTTCGGCGTTCTGGGCATTCTGCTGATGGTGGCGACTGCGGCGGTGAGCATCGCGTCGCGGAACGCCCAGCCGAGGATGCTGGAGTCTCCCGAAGCCGCCTCGGCGCAGGCACAGCGCATGATGGACGCTCTGTGCGCCGGCGACTACGAAGCCGCCCAGAGCTGCATTTACGGTCAGCCGGATCTGGGTGCCGGGGAGCCGGAGGATGCCGTGAGCAAGCTGCTCTGGGACGCCTTCACGGGCAGCCTTTCCTACGAATTTACCGGGCTGTGCCGGGTCACAGACACGGGATTTGCCCGGGACGCGACGGTCACCTGTCTGGATGTGTCCGGCGTGACGGCGGCAGTTCCCCAGCGGGCGAAGGCACTGCTGGAGGCAAAGGCCGCGGCGGCAGAGGACAAAACGGAAATTTACAACGAGGATAACAGCTACCGAAACGAGTTGGTAGATCAGGCGCTGAACGACGCGGTAACGCAGGCGCTGAGTGAAGACGCCCAGACCGTCACCCGCGATGTGACGCTGGATCTCATCTATCAGGACGGCGCATGGTGGGTGGTGCCGGATCAGGTGCTGCTGCAAATCATCTCCGGCGTGGCGTAAGGAGGACGGACATGGCATATCAACCGAAATTTGCCCGGAAAAACCACCGGGTCAGTCCGTTTTTCGTCCTGCTGGGGGTCATCGTGGTGCCGATTTCTCTGGCTCTGACGGCCGTTCTGCTGGGAAAGATGGCACAGTCCCTCAGCCGTCCCAAAGCCGCGGCACAGACGGCGCCCGCAGACATGACGATCATGGAGCAGTTTGACGGCTTTGTTTCCGCCAAAATGGACGCCGCCCGGGATACGCTTACCGCCGCGCAAACGCCGGAGAACGTTCCCGAAACCACCGTCCCCGTGAGGGAAAAGGTCATCATCGAGATTCCGGACGACGCGCAGGTCGCCCCGGAGCCGAACCCGGACTGCTACGGTCAGACCGACGATCCGTCTTCCCTGCAATGGCTTCTGGACGAAGCGGCCTTTCTTCTGGACGGGCAGGAGCTGTATTTCAGCACCGACGTGGAGCTGTTTGAGGGCAGTCTTGTCAACTATTATCTGGACGACACCATATTCGCTATCACATGGAAAGAGGTCCACGACGGTTCCGTGTACACCTTCTCCGAGGTGAAGGTCAACCATCCGTCCCAGTTCCGGCGGCATCTGGCCGGCGGCGAATACGGCTCGGCGACCCAGTTCTACACCTCGGAAATGGCGGAAAGCGTCAACGCGGTGGTGGCGTCCTCCGGCGATTTCTACAATTTCCGCAATTTTGGCATCATCGTCTATCAGGGGCAGGTGCGGAAGGTGGAAGGCACCTACGCCGAGACCTGCTATATCGACCGCAGCGGCGACCTCCGCTTCACCTACGGCGGTGACATCACGACCACGGCGGCCGCCAAGGAATATGTGGCGGAGAACGACATCTGGTTCAGCCTTGGCTTCGGCCCGGTGCTCATTGACAATTACGAGGTGATCGACCACACATGGTACGGCGTGGGCGAAATCACGGAAGGGTACGCCCGTGCGGCGCTGTGCCAGATGGGCGAGCTTCACTATATCGTCGCCACGGCGAACACGGAAGGCCCCTGGCAGGACATCCCCACCGTCAAGACCTTTGCCAAAAACATCGCCGCCACCGGCTGCCGCATGGCCTACTGCCTGGACGGCGGGCAGACCGCTGCCATCGTGATGGGCGACCAGCTCATCAACCGCCCGGTCTACGGCCAGCAGCGGAAGATCAGCGACATCATCTACTTCGCCACGGCGATGCCGGAAGGAGGCTGACGGTATGGAAAAAATCGCGTTTATTTCCGGGGAGACCATCTATTACTGGAGTTCCATCGTGCTGACTCTGGCGACGCTCACCGCCATCTGCTTTTTCTGGTCGCTGTATCTGGGAAAAGGCGGCAATGGAGTCGCCGCTTTCAGCGTGGTTCCGCTGGCCATCGCGCTGTCCCTTCTGCTCGGGCGGCTGGTTCACTGGTACTGCCGCACCAGCAGCTACGACAGCTTTGAAGCCGCCATGAAGCCCTTCTCCCCCGGCGGATATGCCCTGCTGGGCGTCTTCGCCGGATGTGTACTGGCGGCAGTTGTTATTCGCCTGCTGCATTTTGACCGGAATCTGCCCCAGATGCTGGACTGCATGGCCGTGGCCGGGTGCGCCGGTATCGCCGTGGGACGGCTTGCCTGCTTCTTCAATTCCACTGACCGGGGGCAGATCATTACTTCCACTCAGTCGCTTCCTTGGGTCTATCCCGTGACCAACGCCGTTTCCGGCGCTACGGAGTACCGTCTGGCGACGTTCATTTTGCAGGCCATGGCGGCGCTGGTGCTGTTTTTGATTTTGCTTTCGTTCTACCTGCCCAAAAAGCAGCGGAAGGATGGGGACACGGCACTGATTTTCCTGCTGCTTTACGGCGTGTCCCAGATCGTGCTGGACAGTACCCGGTATGACAAGCTGTTTTTCCGGAGCAATGGCTTCGTCAGCGTGGTGCAGGTGCTGGGTGCGCTGGGGCTACTGCTGGTGATCGTGGTATTCTCCGCTCGGATGGTAAAAGCCCGGGGCTTCCGGTTCTGGAACGTGCTGGTGTGGCTGGGGATCGCCGCCTGCATCGGCGGCGCGGGCTTCATGGAATATTACGTCCAGCGTCACGGCGATTTGGCAGCCTTTTCCTACAGCATCATGAGCGCCTGCCTGCTGGCGGCAGCGGGGCTGGTTCTACTGCTGCGCAAGCTGGCGCAGCCCGTCCGGCGCAGACGATAACCGAATTCTCGACAAAAACCTCCGTATGCACAAACTGTCATACGGAGGTTTTTTGCAATATTATGTCGGGGCGCTTTATTCCGGCTTCTCCCGGGCGATCTTCTCTCTCGTCCAGTCGTTGACCTCTGCCTTGAGCTGCTGCATGTAGGGGGAAAACTGCACGTTTTCCTCGCCGTAGGTCAGCTGCAAGTCATACTCAAGGGGCAGCCATGTGGAAATATCCGATTCATTGTGCTGGATCACCGCTTCCATTTTGTCCAGCGCCTTGTAGATTTTCGCTTCCTGTGTCTCCATGGCGTTCATCTCGGTGAGCAGCGCCGCCCATTCCTCCCGGGCGTCCTCCGGGAGGGTGTTCACCCAATTCAGCAGGATGTCGTCCTCTTTCCGGGTATCGGCGTTGGTTTTCTCAAAGGTCGGGATGTCCCCGGTGAAGGCTTCTCCCATGTCGTGGATCAGGCACATGCGGATCACCTTGTCCATATCCACCTCCGGGAACTCCTTCGTCAGAAGCATCGCCATCAGGGAAATCCGCCAGCTGTGCTCCGCCACACTCTCCCGGCGGCCGGAGGAGGTGTAGCAGTGCCGGGTGTTGCATTTCAGCTTCTCCGCCACGGACAGAATTTCCAGCAGTTCTTTGGGTTTCATGTTTCTTCCTCCCAGTAAAATCAGGGCGCGCAGAAATGCGCGCCCTGTTGATCATATCAGGAAAGTAAGAGCTTGTCGTCGGCTTCGTCGGAGCCGGAGGCTCTGCTGAACAGATTCAGCAACTGCTCCACCGTCAGATTCTTCTTTTCCTCTCCGGAAACGTCCACCACAACATGCCCCTCGTACATCATGATCAGGCGGTTGCCATAGGAAATGGCGTCGCGCATATTGTGGGTGATCATCATGGTGGTCAGGTGGTTCTTCTCTACGATCCGCTGGGTCGCCTCCAGCACCTTGGCCGCAGTCTTGGGGTCAAGCGCCGCGGTGTGCTCGTCCAGAAGCAGCAGCTTCGGCTGCTGCAAAGTCGCCATCAGCAGCGTCAGCGCCTGACGCTGGCCGCCGGACAGCAGACCGACCTTGGTGGTCATCCGGTCTTCCAGTCCCAGATCAAGAATCCGCAGCTGCTCCTTATAGAACTCCCGGTCCGCCTTGGTGATACCGGGCCGGAGAGTTCTGGGCTTGCCCCGGCGTGCCGCCAGCGCAAGGTTTTCCTCGATCTGCATAGTCGCGGCAGTGCCCATCATGGGGTCCTGAAACACCCGGCCGATGTACTTTGCCCGCTTATACTCCGGCAGGGCGGTCACGTCCACGCCGTCAATGAGGATTTTCCCGGTGTCCACCTGAAACACTCCGGCGATGGCGTTGAGCATGGTGCTCTTGCCCGCGCCGTTGCCGCCGATGACGGTGACGAAATCGCCCTCGTTCATGGTCAGATTCAGCCCGTTCAGCGCCACCTTCTGGTTCACCGTTCCGGCGTTGAAGGTCTTGCTGATATTTTTCAGCTCCAGCATCGTCATACCTCCTTCTTCTTGGGAAGCACGATGGTCTTCCAGTAGGGAACCGCAAGGAACAGCGCCACGACCAGTGCCGTCAGCAGCTTCAGGTCATTGGTGTTCAGGCCGAGCTGCAGAACGATCTGGATGACTACGTAGTAGATCACCGCGCCGATGACGACGGACACCAGCTTCAGCGCGAAATTGCGGAACACGCGTCCCAGCAGCACCTCGCCGATGATGACGGCGGCAAGGCCGATGACGATGGCGCCCCGTCCCATGTTCACATCCACCGCGCCCTGATACTGGGCAAGCAGGCCGCCCGCCATGGCGACCAGACCGTTTGCCAGCATCAGACCGAAAGTAATGCCCGACTTGGTATCAATGCCCTGTGCGCGGGCCATGTTCTGGTTCGCGCCGGTCGCCCGCAGGGAGCTTCCGTACTCGGTGCCGAAGAACCAGTACAGCAGGCCGATCAGCACCGCCAGAAACAGGATCACCAGTGGAATGGGGTTATTCAGCGCCAGATCCCGGACGTAGCGCTGGGAAACCAGCAGGTCGTACTTATCCACGCCGATGGGCTGGTTGGCCTTGCCTGTCATGATCCGAAGATTGACGGAGTACAGCGCCAGCTGGGTGAGGATACCGGCCAGAATGGCAGGAATCCCGCACCGGGTGTGGAGCAGACCGGTACACAGTCCCGCCAGCACACCCGCCAGAAACGCGCACAGCAGCGCGGCCCATGGATTCCACCCGGCACGCATCAGCATGACGCACACCGCGCCGCCGGTGGCAAGGCTTCCGTCCACCGTCAGGTCGGCCACGTCCAGAATACGGTAGGTGATGTACACGCCGATTGCCATGATTCCCCAGAGCATTCCCTGAGTGATCGCGCCCGGCATGGCATTCAAAAGGGATAGGAAGAAACTCATATCTTGATACCTCTACAAATATAAAGAAATTGCCCGGTCCGGGCGCAGAATGACGCCAAGGCAGGACAGGGTAAAAGCCCTGCCCTGCCTGTTTGTTTTGCAGGGAAAATTACCCCATCGGCTCGTAGCCGTCGGGAATGGTGACGCCCAGCGCCTCGCAGTTGGCGGCGTTGTACATCTTGGTCACCTGAGGGGCGTACTCCACGGGCATCTGGGAGATGTCCGCCTCGCCGGTGAGGATCTTGGCCGCCATCTTGCCGGTGGCAACGCCCAGATCGTAATAGCTGATGGACAGGGTCGCGATACCGCAGCCCTCGCAGATGCCGGCCTCACCGGCGATCACGGGAACCTTGGCCGGCAGCACCACGTTGGCAATGGCCTCGGTGTTGGAGGCAGCGGTGTTGTCAGTGGGGATGTAGAGCACGTCGCTGGCATCGCAGGCCGCCTGAGCAACGGACGCAACGTCGTTGGTGTCGGTGAAGGCAAAAGCAGTGGCAGTCAGACCCAGCTCGGTCAGATACTTGGTCATTTCATCCACCTGATACTGGGAATTGGGCTCGGCGGAGCAGTACAGCAGGCCGATGTTTTTGGCGTCCGGGAACAGCTCCTGAATCATGGCAGCCTGCTGGTCAAGGGGAGCCAAGTCGGAGGTGCCGGAGATGTTGCCGCCCACAGTGCCCGTCCAGCCCTCGATCTCCAGAGCAAAAGCGTAGTCGGTGACGGAGGTGCCCAGAATGGGGATCTCACTGGTCGCCGATGCGGCAGCCTGAAGGGCGGGGGTGGCGTTGGCCATGATCAGATCGACCTTGCTGGAAACAAAGCCGTTGATGATGGTGGTGCAGTTCACGGAGTCGCCGGAGGCGTTCTGGACTTCAAATTTCACCTTGTCTCCCAGCGCTTCGGTCAGAGCGTCCTGAAAGCCCTTAGTCGCGGCGTCGAGGGCGTCGTGCTGAACCAGCTGGCAGATACCCACAACGTATGTATCCTTCTTCGCGGCAGCGCCGCAGGCGGTCATGGACAGCAGCATCACAGCCGCCAGCACAATAGCAAGAATTTTTTTCATGTTCAATCCTCTCCTTTTGTTTCTATCCGGTGTACCTTTGTGCGTGCGCCGAATACTTATTGACATACTATACCACCATAATGCACAAAATGTCAACAGGAAATTGCGCAAAATGTAAAAAATTACGGGTCTTTTTCCCGAAAATAAAAGATGGGGCGCATCCAAATGGGTGCGCCCCGGAAAATGTAATACTATTTTCTGATTAAAATCAAGATTTTAATCAGAAAGGCACTGTCTGACGGCGCTGCCCGTTTTGTGATTTATAAGGAAAGAAATCACAAAACACGTCTCATATGAACTCCGTGCCCTTCGGGCAATTAAAATCTTTTTTTAAGATTTTAGGGTCTATCTGAAAACCGTCAACATGCCCAAACAGCGGGTCTTTTCCGCCTGCTGTGCACCATTTTCCCTTGTAATACACAAAGTATTCCTGCGGAAAAATGGCTTCAGCAGGCGAAAAATCCCTCGCTGTTGGTCATATTCCCGGTTTTCAGATAGACCCTAATTGGAGTTCAGTATAACTTAGTGACATTGGGCATATGCCCCGCTCCTCTTCCTATCCGCTTTATCCTGGTATACCGGGAATTTGTCAATTTTCAAAGAACAGCAGAGTCCGCCTGTATTTTGCAAAATGCAGTTGGACTTTGCTGGGGTTGTGCTGCATGCCCGAATCCGTCTGCTGTCAGGAATCGGGGGCACATGATTCTTTACCGCGTAGACCCTCTTACGATCACATTGGATGTTGTGATATAGGTTTGTATCTGCATATTTGGATGGCGCATGATGTCTGTCAGGAATTTTGCCGCCTGCGTGCCCATGTCCCGGACGTTGATGTCAACGACCGTCAGCGGCGGTTCTATGATCTGGGAAAACGGGAAATTATCAAAGGCCATAATGCCGATATCCTTCGGAATACGCAGTCCCTTTTTTGCGGCCGCATCCACGCACCCCAGAGCGATGTAATTGTTGGCGCAGATGATGGCGTCCGGCAGCTTCTTCTGACTCAAAAGACTTTCTGCCATACGGAAGCCGTCCGCCCGGGTGGATTCCCCGAGCCAGATATACTGGTCTTCCAGTTTCTCTCCCGCGTTGGAAAGCCCCTGCTTCACGCCCTGCAGGCGGAGGGCGGAACCCAAATCATAGGATTTTCCGCCGATAAAAGCAAGCCGCTTATACCCCCGCGACAGAAGGAAGCTCGCGGCAACCGTCCCGGAGTAAGTATTGCTGTTGTCGATCCAACAGACCTGGCTCTCAAAGTCCGGTGCGCCCAGAACGATGTGGGGAAATTGCAGCCGGGTCAGCACGGCGGCCAGAGGATGGGACATGACACCCACGTGAACGGCAATGGCGTCCGCGCTGCGGCGGGAAATGATCTCCTCCGCAATGCCGCAGGCGGAGGTCGCATCCGCGCCCCGCAGGATGAGCCGGTATCCCCGTTTGCAGAGCGCTTCCTCCAGACCGGAAATGATTTCAAACATATGAGGGTTCTGAAAAGCGGCGTTGGGGGCAAGGTTTGCCAGCAACACGACCGTGTGATTGGAGCCGCTGGCAAAGCTCTGAGCATTGGCGTTGGGATAATAATTCATCTCCCGCATGATGCCGCGAACCCGCTGGGCTGTCTTTTCGGAAATACTGTAATGCCCGTTCAGAACCTTAGAGACAGTGGAAATAGAGACGCCTGCCGCCTCGGCTACATCCTTAATGGTAACACCCATCGTTTCTTCACCACCTTATTTTCCAGTATAGCATAATTTTCCCCGGCCCGAAAGGGTCGGGGAAAAAATTACCGGAAAGTTACGACAAATCCGCCGGGGGACAGAACGCCGTTCTGGAAGCCCTCTGCCCAATACAGCGTTCCTTCAGAGGAAGGAATTGCGGCATCGGTTTTTCCCACGTTGATGCAGACCGTTACGGACTCCGTTCCGGTATACCTGCGGAAGCGGATCACGCGGCTGCCCCCCTCAGCGGACAACATCTGAAATGAGCCTTCCCGCAATGGGGATAAGGCGTGCCGCATGGCGATGGCCTTTCGGAAAAAGCCCAGCAGCGCCAGATCGCCGCCCTTCCACGGCATGGGGGCGCGGTATTCTTCCTCCTGCATACCCTGAACGCCAAGCTCGTCTCCGTAGAAAATGGTGGGCATCCCCACAAAGCACATCATAAACAGGATGGCAAGGCGATAGCTTGCGGTATCCCCGCCGCACAGCGACAGGAAACGGCTGACGTCGTGGCTGTCCAGCAGATTCAACTGCGCCGGGAGCATTTGCAGCCGGTAGCGCATGAGCATATCCGTAATACGCCCGGAGAATTCTGCTGCGTCGATGCGCTTTTCGGCGAAAAATGCGCAGCAGTGCTTCCGGAAATCGTAGTTCATGGTGGAGTCGAACATGTCCCCCTGAAGCCAGTGACCGGCACTCTCCCACACCTCACCGATCAGCAGCGCTTCCGGGTTTTCGCCTTTGACCGCGCTGCGGAACGCCCGCCAGAAGCCATCGTTGACCTCGCTGGCCACGTCCAGCCGCCAGCCGGACGCGCCGTCCCGCAGCCATGCTTTGACCACGCTGTGTTCGCCGGTGATCATGTATTTGCGCCAGTCGGGGTTGGCGGTGTTGATGGCGGGCAGGTCGCGGAAATTCCACCAGCACCTGTAGTCATTGGGATAGTGGGCGAAATCGTACCAGTGTGTATAGACGGAATTGGTGCTGTTATACGCGCCGCAGCCGGGATAGTGCCGGAAGCGGTTAAAGTAGCGGCTGTCCGCGCCCGTGTGGGCAAACACGCCGTCGAGCACGATGCGGATGCCGCAGTCCCCGGAGGCGGCACACAGCTTCCTGAAGTCCGTGTTCGTGCCGAGGATCGGATCGACCTTCCGGTAATCTCCGGTGTCGTAGCGGTGGTTGGAGGCGCTCTCGAAGATGGGGTTGAGATACAGCACCGTCACGCCGAGCTTTTGCAGATAGGGCAGCCGGTCCGCGATGCCGCGCAGCGTGCCGCCGTAGAAGTCGACGGGCGCATATTCGCCCTCGGGGGTGTTGGCCTGCCACTCGACCGGCTCCTCCCAATCGGCGTGCGCATGCACGGTCTGCTCCATGCGGCGGTGGTGCTCCATGCCGCGCTGCGCGGTGGCGGAGCTGTCGCGCGCAAAGCGGTCGGGGAAGATCTGATACATCACGCCGGTGCGAAACCACTCCGGCGTCGTAAAGCCGGCGCGGTAGACCGTCAGCCGCCAGCCGTCCTCCGGCTCGTCACAAAGGCGGGCATGCCGTCCGTCTGGTGCGGCGCAGAGGTAGCGGATCCCGCCGTCGCTGCACGCGACGCGGAAGCGGTAGCGCAGCGCCTGCGGTGTTGCGGGTACGGTCACGGACGCGGCAAAGCCCGCAGCCGTCTGCGCCATGGCGACGGTGTCGCTGTACGCATCGCCGTAGAGCTCAACGGCGGCGTCGAACACGAACGACTCCGTGTCCGTGAAGGCGAGGCGCACGGTCGCGCCGGTCTCCAGCGCGCCGAGCGGACGGCGGAACGCCTCATCGCCCGCGTCGTGCTTCGGCGCGGTGTCCTCCGGCAGCAGGAGCAGGTACAGGTGCGCATAATCCTCCGCCGAGCGCGTGAAGCTGAAATCCTGCGCCATGGCCTGCCGCTGCACGCGGAGGTAGGCATCGTGCTCGTCGTGATAGAGCGCGAGCGCGCGGCGAACGGTTTCGGCGAGCTCATAGGCGTTGAAGTTTGCAAACGAGAACCCGGTGCCCTCACCGGTGAAGCGGTTATACGGCTGCACGCTGTCGCGCAGACCGCCGGTCTCGCGCACGATCGGCAGCGTGCCGTAGCGCATGGCGATCATCTGCGACAGGCCGCACGGCTCAAAGCTCGACGGCATGAGCAGGAAATCGCTGCCCGCATACACGCGGTGCGACAGCGCCTCGTCATAGCCGATGTAGGCGCATAGCCGCCCCTTGTGCCGCCACTCGGCGCTGCGCATGAAATCCTCGTATTCGGCGTTGCCCGTGCCGAGGAGCACGAACGCCATGTCCTGTTCCTCCATGAGCTCGTCGAGCACGCACTGCACGAGATCGAAGCCCTTTTGCGGCGTCATGCGCGTGACCATGGCGACGATGGGCGTGTGTTCGCCGATCTCGAGCCCGAGCTCCTGACACAGCGCGGCGCGGCAGACCGCCTTGCCGCGCATGTCGTCCATGGAGTAGGGCGCGGTGATGCCGCTGTCGTGCGCGGGGTCGAATACGGCGGTGTCGATGCCGTTGAGGATGCCCGACAGCTGATGCTGCCGCGCGTTGAGAATGCCCTCGAGCCCCTCGCCGTAGGCCGCCGTGCGGATCTCGCCCGCGTAGCTCGGGCTGACGGTGTTGATGTGGTCGGCAAAGACACAGCCTGCCTTGAGCAGGTTTGCGCAGCCGTTGAGCTCCATGAACTCCGGCGTGTAATAGCGCGCGTCGATGCCGAGCAGATCCTGCACGAATTCGAAGCTGAACTTGCCCTGATAGGCGATGTTGTGGATCGTCAGCAGCGTCTGCATCCGCGACTGCATCCGGCCGGCGTACTGCGTTTTCATCAGCATGGGCAGCACGGCGGTGTGCCAGTCGTTGCAGTGCAGCACCTCGGGCGTGAAGTCGAGCCTTGGCAGCGCCTCCAGAATCGCGCGGGCGAAAAAGGCGTACTGCTCGCCTTCGGCCTCGCCGCCGAGGTAAATGCGGTCTCCGAAGTAAAACTCGTTGTCCACGAGATAGATGACGATGCCGTCGAGCAGCAGCCGCTCGATGCCGACGTACTGATGCCGCCAGCCGAGGTCGATGTAGAAGTCTGTCAGATGCGTGACCTGAGCGGCGTATTTTTCCTTGATCACACGGTGATACGGCGTGATGATGCGTGCGTCAAAGCCGAGCGCCGCGAGGCTCTTCGGCAGCGTGCCGACCACGTCCGCGAGACCGCCGGTCTTGGCCAGCGGTGCACATTCGGCGGCTGCCAGCAGCACGCCGGGCAGGTCGCAGCGCCCCTTTTCGGCGAGCGCTGTGCGCAGTTCGGGTTTCATAGCGTCCCTCCTTTACCGGTTCGTGAAGGTGAAGTATACGGTCGAAAGCGGCGGCAGCGTCACGCGCGCGCAGCAGGGCAGCGCGCCGAAGGGCACGTCCTCGCTGCGGATCTCGGGCGCGTTGCGGATGCCTGTGCCGCCGAAGTCCTCCGCGTCGCTCGAGAGCAGCTCGCGCAGCACGCCGCGTTTGGGCAGACCGATGACAAAGTCGTCATAGCGCACGGGCGTGAAGTTGCACACGCACACGACCCGGCGTCCGTTTCGTGCCGTGCGCAAAAAGGCGATGGCGCTGCGCTCGGCATCGTCCACGTTCAGCCACGTGAAGCCGTCCCAGCCGTCATCAATGTCCCAGAGCGCGCGGCTGCCATGGTAGCAGGCGTTGAGCGCACTGCACCAGCGCTGCATGGCCTTGTGCATGGGGTAGTCGAGCAGCAGCCAGTCGAGCCCCTGCTTATAGTTCCACTCGATGAACTGTCCGAATTCCGAGCCCATGAACGTGAGCTTCTTGCCCGGATGCGCAAACTGATAGCCGTAGAGCGCGCGCAGCGCGGCAAATTTCTGCTCATATGTGCCGTACATCTTGTCGAGCATCGACTTTTTGCCGTGCACGACCTCATCATGGGAAAAGGCGAGGATGAAGTTCTCGGAAAAGGCATACATCATCGAGAATGTCAGCTTGTCGTGGTGGTACTTGCGGAAGTAGGGGTCAAGCTCCAGATAGTCGAGCGTGTCGTGCATAAAGCCCATGTCCCACTTGAAGCTGAAGCCGAGACCACCGTCATAGGGCGGCTTCGTCACGCCGGGGTAGGCGGACGACTCCTCCGCGATCGTCATGCAGCCGGGCCATGCCGTGAGCAGGGTCGTGTTGAGCTTTTGCAGAAAGGCGACCGCGCCGAGATTGATGTTGCCGCCGTCGCGGTTGGGCGTCCACTCGCCGTCGCGCCGGGCGTAGTTGAGGTACAGCATCGAGGACACCGCGTCCACGCGGATGCCGTCGATGTGGTAGCGGTCAAAAAACAGCATCGCCGACGAGATGAGAAAGCTCTGCACCTCCGGCATGGCGTAGTCAAAAATGAGCGTGCCCCATTCCGGGTGCTCGGCCATGCGCGCCTCCTTGCACTCGTAGAGCCGCGTGCCGTCAAAGCGCGCAAGTCCGTGCGCGTCCTTTGGAAAGTGCGCCGGGACCCAGTCCATGATCACGCCGATACCGGCGCGGTGGAGCTTGTCGACAAGATACATGAAGTCCTGCGGCGTGCCGTAGCGGCTGGTGGGGGCGTAGTACCCCGTCACCTGATAGCCCCACGACCCGTCGTAGGGGTATTCCGTCACAGGCAGCAGCTCCACGTGCGTGTAGTGCATCTCGCGGCAGTAGTCTGCCAATTCATCCGCGACCGAGCGGTACCACGGCAGACCGGTCTCCGGCAGCCGCCAGGAGCCGAGGTGCACCTCGTAAATGCTCATCGGCGCGCGGTACACATCACGCTCGGCGCGGCGGCGCAGATAGCTCCGGTCGTGCCAGACGTAGCCCTCGAGCGACCAGACCTTCGACGCCGTGGCAGGTCCTGTCTCGCAGTGCGCGGCAAAGGGGTCGGCCTTGAGCACCGTCTGCCCGTCTGCACCGGTGACGGCGTATTTATACAGCGCCCCGTCGTGCAGCCCGTCCACGGTCTGCACCCATGTGCCGTCCGGCAGCCGGTCCATCGGCGTCGCGTCTATGTCCCAGCCGTTGAAGTCGCCCACGAGCGCGACGCGCTGCGCGTGCGGCGCCCAGACGGCAAAGCGGTGCCCCGTTGTGCCGGGCAGGGCGTGACAGCCGAACGTGCGGTAAGCGTGCGCGGCCGCACCGGTATGGAATTCCTGCAGCTCCGACTTCGTCAAAAAGCCGGGCGCGCGTCCTGTCGTATTCATGGCGCGCCTCCAATATCCCAGTCTGATATAAATATTATACCGTGTGCGGCATGAAATTCCAACAGTTTTTTGCGCGCACGCTTTGACAACGCGCGTGCCGGACGCTATACTTGTGACACAGAGATTCTATTTGGGAGGCGCAGTATGTTTACCTTCGACCATTTTAATTTCAACGTCCTCGATCTTGCGCGCAGCGTGCAGTTTTATCATGATGCGCTCGGCCTGACGCCTGTGCGCACGAAGGATGCATCCGACGGCTCGTTCCGGCTCGTGTTTCTGGGTGACGGGCACTCGCCGTTTCAGCTGGAGCTGACCTGGCTGCGTGACCGCACGCAGCCGTACGATCTCGGCGAGGGGGAGTTTCACCTCGCGTTCACCGTGCCGGATATGGATGCCGCGCACGCAAAGCACGCGGCCATGGGCTGCATCTGCTTTGAAAATCCCGGCATGGGCATCTACTTTATAGAGGATCCGGACGGGTATTGGATCGAGATCGTGCCGGAAAAGTGAACAGCGCATCAAACACAGAAACCGCTTCCTGACTTCTGTGTTTTTTTGGTAAACCGATTGACAAATACAGGCACATGCGTTATTCTGGAGCTGGAAGCGAAATGGAATTTACACGTTTTTCAGAAAGGAGCGACCGAACATGACGCGAAGAAAACGACTCTGCCTGCTGCTGGCGGTGCTGACGCTGCTGCTGGCGCTGAGTGCCTGTGGCGCGCGCAGCAAGCTGGTGCTGGCGACCACGGGCATGGAACCGACGCTGGATCTCACGCTGCCGGATACGATCACGCTCCCGGATAAGGGAAGGGATACGGTTTACAAAAGCTATGTGGACAAGGCGTATTCCATGGCACTGGCGGCCGCGCTGCTGGATATGGACGCGGACACGATGCAGACGCAGCTGGCGGGCCGGCTCTCGTATGATGCGCAGACCGGCTATATTCAGTACTACACGCCGACCGAGGAGCTGACGCCGGGCGACCTGAGCGAATTCCCGACGGACGCGCAGCTTGAGCAGACCGTGCGCGAGCGGCTGAATAAGTTTGAACCGGAGCTCGCCGACACGTCCCGGATCGTCTTCAGCAGCGCGACCTATGAGACGAACGTGAGCAGCAAAACGGTCGATATGACGCCCGAGGTCAACGGCCGGATGGTGTATGGAAAGTATCACATTTCCGTCTCCTTTGACCGGGACGGCAATGTGACGGCGCTGGCGCAGCAGTATGCTCCGCTCAAGGAGGGCGGCACCAAAACCGTCCGTCTGGCGGACGCCAAGACCGTACAGGCACGGCTGGATGCACACGACTTCTCGGCGAATATCGCGCAGGAGCTCACAGACTGCACGATCACCGGGGTCGAGCAGGCGTATTACATGAACGCCGGGTTCAATGCCGAGGGCGACTATGCGCTCTATCCGATCTATGTCCTGCGTGGGCAGGGCACGGCGGCGGACGGCAGCGTGCAGGGCTTCGAAGTGCTCGTGTCCGCGCTCGCGGGATGATAAAATGGATAGAATGAGCGGCGCCCCACAGAAAAATCTGCGGGGCGCGCTTTGTTGGCCGGTATGTGCGTTCAGTCGTCCGGCGCCGACAGCCGGCAGATGTCGAGTACGGACACCTCGAACGCCGTACGCTCGACGGCGCCGGTGTCCAGCACCTTGATGTAGCTGCGGCTCTGCAGCCGCCCTTCGAGGGACACGCGCGTGCCCACGTCCCAGAGTGCGGTCTCGCATGCGCGCGCGCCCCAGGTGATGCACGGCAGGTAGTCGCTGCGGCCGTAGTGCCGGTTCACGGCCAGCATCAGGTCGCAGATGTCGCGGCCCATCGGCGTCGTGCGCAGGTTCGGCGGCTTGCAGAGCGTGCCGCTGAGCAGGATCAGGTTGCGGTCATACGGCTCGTCACAGGGCGAGATGTCGCGCGCGAACACCGTGATGACCAGCTTTGCGCCCGGCCCGCGGCGGTTGTTGAACGAGCGCACATCGCCGATCACGCACAGTCTTGCCGATTCCTCCAGCGGCATCTCGGCCAGCAGCCGCTCGCGCACGACGACGTTCACGCGGTCGACCGTGCCCGAGAGCCGCTGGATCTCGAGCGGGAAGGTGAAAAAGCGTTCCTGCCTGTTTTCGTGCGACAGCGCGGGCGGCGCCGCCAGCGTGCCGCAGAGCTCGGCATAATTGTTTCGTTCCAGTTCGTCCATGTGCTGCACCTCTCTTGTTGGGTATCACAGCCTATGTGCAGGCGGCGGAAAATATGCGTCTTGTACAAAGCTGCCGGACGCGGTATAATATAACCAAATATCATTTGTGCCTCATCAGAAAGGATGAACGATCATGGAACTTCGAGAGATTCTTTCCCGCTGCGACCACACGCTCCTGCGCGTGGATGCCACTGCAGCGGAGATCCGCGCCCTCTGCGACCAGGGCATGCGCTACGGCTGCGCCAGTGTGTGCATCCCGCCGTGCCATGTCGCCGGGGCGAAGAAATATGTCGGTGACCGGCTGCGCATCTGCACGGTCATCGGCTTCCCGAATGGGTATCACACTCCGGCCGTCAAGGCGTTCGAGGCGGCGGAGGCCATCCGCAACGGCGCTGACGAGGTGGACATGGTCGTCAATCTGGCCATGGTCAAGGACGGCTGCTGGGACGATGTCGCGGCCGATATCCGCGCCGTGCGTGAGGCCAGCCGCGGCTGTATCCTCAAGGTCATCATCGAGTGCTGCCTGCTGACCGAGGAGGAAAAGCGCATGCTCTGCCGCATCGTCTCCGACAGCGGTGCGGACTATATCAAGACCTCCACCGGCTTTTCCACCGGCGGGGCCACATTCGACGATATCGCGCTGTTTGCGCGGTGTGTGAAGGGCCGCTGCAGGATCAAAGCGGCAGGCGGGATCCGAAGCGTGGCGGATATGGAACGCTTCATCGCGCTTGGCGCCGACAGGCTGGGTACATCCAGTGCCATCAAAATATTCAACAACGAGGCTTCCGGCACAGAATATTGAAGCCCGCCGTCCCGGCACCGTATTTTCGCGGCGCCGGGACGTTTTTTATCGGGATATTTTTTACCGCGAGTGACAGATTGTTAACAATTATTTGCTGATTTTATGGTATAATGAACATGTTCACATTATTTTAGAAGAATTTTTCGCCGCAACGCGGCGGGAACAACGGGAAAAGGAGGAACCACTATGCCCATCGACAAATCCATCGATTACTCGGCCATTACGCCCGAGATCAAGGCGTTGACGAAGCTGTGCCTTGCGGACAATGTCATCGAGCCGGAAATGTATGTGAAGTACGCTGTCAACCGCGGCCTGCGCGACCTGAACGGCAACGGCGTGCTCACAGGCCTGACAGAGATCAGTGAAATACAGTCCAGCAAAATGGTAGACGGCGAAAAGGTGCCCTGCGAAGGCAAGCTGTTTTACCGCGGCGTGGATGTGGAGCAGATCGTATCGGGATTTATCCGCGAAAAGCGGTACGGCTTTGAGGAAACCGTTTATCTGCTTTTGTTTGGCGCGCTGCCGGATGAGGCACAGCTGGATGATTTTAAGAAGCTGCTGGCGGGCTACCGCTCGCTGCCCACGAATTTCGTGCGCGACGTCATCCTCAAGGCGCCCAACGCCGACATGATGAATACGTTGGCCCGCAGTGTGCTGACGCTGTACAGCTACGACGCCCGGGCCACGGACAACAGCACCGAGAATGTACTGCGCCAGTGCCTGCAGCTCATTGCGCTGTTCCCCATGCTCTCGGTATACGGTTATCAGGCGTACAGCCACTATGTGCTGGACAAAAGCCTGTTCATCCACAACCCCGTGCCCGAGCTTTCCACCGCTGAAAACCTGCTGCACATCCTGCGCGGGACGCCGATGGCGGCGGAATACGCCGCGGGCCGCGTCCGGACACTGGAACTGGATGAGTATATCACGCTTCTGGAACGATGCCTTGAAGTGCTCCCGCCGGAGGTCGTCATCCACCGCCTGACCGGCGACGCGCCGAAGCGCGACCTGATCGCCCCGCTCTGGAGCGCGAACAAAAAGCGCGTCCTGAACGCGATCCGCCAGCGGTTTGAGTCCGACGACCTCATCCAAGGTTCTAAATTATAAGGAAATGCCCGGCGGAAGAAACCTTCCGCCGGGCATTTTTTA
>ERZ773241.993-NODE-993-length-29348-cov-4.528283_pt1 | contig 29348 bp, 25 predicted proteins | sample MGYA00580989_ERZ773241 | MGnify/ENA primary metagenome ERZ773241 (study PRJEB29015, sample SAMEA2737804) | human gut metagenome | biome: human gut; feature: human-associated habitat; material: faeces | place: China | collected 2012 ... | reverse complement strand
TGCAGATACTACAGTTAAGGGATCTCAGTTCAACCAGCCATTACTTGAGTTCTCCGGATCTTGTGCAGGATGTGCTGAAACATCTTACGCTCGTTTGATCACACAGTTATTTGGTGAGCATATGTACATCTCTAACGCTACCGGATGTTCTTCTATCTGGGGTGGCCCGGCTGCTACATCACCATATACTGTAAATAAAGATTCCAACAAAGGACAGCTTGGTCTAACTCACTCTTCGAGGATAATGCTGAGCATGGTTTAGGTATGCAGATCGGTCAGGAAGTATTACGTGATCAGGCTATCGCAAGCGCTGAGAAATGTGCTTCTTCTGATAAGGCAAGTGCAGAATTAAAAGATGCATTCGCTAAATTCATGGAGACAAAACAGGATACAAAAGCAAATACTCCTGCAACAGAAGCTCTTGTAGCTGAATTAGAGAAAGCTGCAGCAGCTGGATGTCCAGATGCAAAAGCTGCTCTTGAGAAAAAAGATTACCTTGCTAAGAAGTCCGTATGGATCTTCGGTGGTGACGGTTGGGCCTATGACATCGGCTACGGCGGCTTGGACCACGTGCTGGCCTCTGGCATCGACGTGAACATCCTGGTGGTGGACAACGAGCTGTACGCCAATACCGGCGGCCAAGCCTCCAAGGCCACGCCCATCGGTGCGGTGGCTCAGTTCGCCGCCAGCGGCAAAAAGACCCCCAAGAAGGACCTGGGCATGATTGCCATGAACTACGGCCATGTCTATGTGGCCCAGGTGTCCATGGGCGCCAACCCCGCCCAGACCCTGAAGGCCATTCAGGAGGCCGAGGCTTATCCCGGCCCGTCCCTGATCATCGGCTACGCTCCCTGCGAGATGCACAGCATCAAGAAGGGCGGCATGACCAACTGCCAGGGCGAGATGAAGCGCGCGGTCGACTGCGGCTACTGGAATCTGTTCCGCTACGATCCGTCCGCCGAGAAGCCCTTCGCGCTCGACAGCAAGGAGCCGGCCGACGGCTACCGTGACTTCCTCATGAACGAGGCACGTTACGCCCGCCTGACCAACGAGTTCCCGGATCGTGCCGAGGAGCTGTTTGCCAAGTCCGAGGCCAACGCAAAGAAGCGCTACGAGCACCTGCTCAAGCTCAAGAAGCTCTACGACGAGGCATAAACCATCTTCCACCCACGCAGGCGGGGCTGATTTCAGCCCCGCCTGTTTGCGCTTTTTGCGCAAACAGGCACGCTCCTTTCTGAGGCCCCTGCCCAGGATGCCGCCTGACGGAACGTGTTGAAAACCGGCGGGGTATGGCGTATACTGAACATCAGATCATTCACGAAAGGGGAGACCGCCATTTGAATACGGACACCTATCAGAGCGCGCTCGAATCGACCAAAGACAGCATCGAGGACGTGAACAAAGCCATCGGCTTCAGCCTCGGCAGTCTCACACTGGAAAAACTCATCACCTCCGCCATCACGCTCGTGATCTGCATTGTCTGCATCTGGATCATCATGCGCATTGCGCGGCGCATATCGTCGCACTCGCGCCTGTCCGAGAGCCTGAGCAGGTTCATTCTCAAGGTGCTCAAGATCACGCTGGAATTCATGGCGATCCTCATCGTGGCCGACAGCCTCGGCTTTAATGTCACAGCACTGCTGGCTGTGTTCAGCCTGCTCGGTCTGGCTCTGTCGCTCTCGGTGCAAAACTGCCTCTCGAATGCCATGAGCGGTATCATCATCCTGCTCACACGGCCGTTTGAGGACGGCGATTTTATCGAGGCCGGCAATGTCAGCGGCACGGTGCGCGACATCGGCCTGATCTACACGCAGCTGTGCACGATCGACAATAAGGACATCTATGTGCCGAACAGTGACCTGTCGGCGTCCAAGATCGTCAACTATAACCGTGAGCCGCAGCGGCGCGTGGATCTCACCTTCGGCGCGGACTATACCTGCCGTCCGGAGCAGGTGAAGGCGGCGCTGCACAATGCCGTCTCCCTTGTGTCCGGCATCCTGCCAGAGCCCGCGCCGTTTGTGCGCGTGGCAGGGTACGGCGAGAGCAATATCGACTACGTCGTGCGGGTCTGGTGCAAGACGGCCGATTACTGGACGGTGTACTACGACCTCATGGAGGCCGTCGGCGCGGCGTTTGACGCCCACGGTGTGTCCATGTCCTACCCGCAGATGAACGTACACGTGCTCGATACACCGGAAAGTGCAAAAAAAGATTGACTTTCCCATATTTTCAGGTATAATAATATGGCCTGTGTGCTGACACAGGTGATCCTTGCTCTCATTTGAGATGAGGGCCATCAGACCAGAAGGAGGTGCAACTGAAATGGCAAAAACCACCGAAAAGTACGAACTGATGTACATCATCAACCCCAACCTGTCGGAGGAAGAGACTGCAGCAGTCGTCGAGAAGTTCAAGGCGCTTGTCGAGCAGAACGGCACGCTGGAGGAGATGGAGGAGATGGGTAAGCGCAAGCTCGCTTACGAGATCAACTACATTTCCGAGGGCTACTACGTGCTCGTCAAGTTCACCAGCGGCCCGGATTTCCCGGCTGAGCTGGATCGTGTGCTGGGCATCACGGACGGTATTCTCCGCTCCCTGATCACCCGTCGCCCGGAATAAGGAGGCGCGGCAATGCTGAATCACATTGTGCTCATGGGCCGTCTGACCCGTGACCCCGAGCTTCGTTATACCCAGTCCCAGATCCCCGTGGCGTCGTTTTCGCTTGCGGTCGACCGTGATTTCGGCGGTCGTGACGGCGGCGAGCGGCAGACGGACTTCATCGACATTGTCGCGTGGAGAAGCACGGCGGAGTTCGTCTCCAAGTACTTCACCAAGGGCAGCATGGCCGTTGTGAGCGGCCGCCTGCAGATCCGCGACTGGACCGACCGTGAGGGCGGCAAGCGCCGCAGCGCGGAGGTCGTGGCGGACAATGTCTACTTTGGCGAGAGCAAGCGCCGCGACGGCGGCGATACGTCTCGCCCGGCAGCGCCGAGTGCATCGGCACCGGCTCACCGCGGCAGCTATGGCGGATATGACAATGTCCCCCAGGGCGGCAGCGCGTTTTCCGAGCTGGACGACGATGACGGCGACCTGCCGTTCTGATTTTGATAAAGGAGGATTACAGTCTTGGCTTTTGACAGAGATAAGAGCAAGAACCGCAAACGCAGAAAAGTTTGCCAGTTCTGTGTTGACAAGTGCACTTATATCGACTACAAAGACACCGCGAAGCTTCGCCGCTTCCTGTCCGAGCGCAGCAAGATCCTGCCGCGCCGCACGACCGGTACCTGCGCGATGCATCAGCGCGAGCTCACCGAGGCCATCAAGAGAGCGCGTCAGATCGCCCTCCTGCCGTACGTGACCGACTGAGTTTTTGTTCCCGGATGCAAACCTGCCCCCATCGCACGATGGGGGCAGGTTTTTGTTATGTCCCTGTTCAGCTCTCGAGATGCAGCGGGATTTTTTCCACCTGCGCAATGCAGGAGACCATAACGCGGATCTGCGGCGTGAGCACCTTGTCGCGGTGGTGCACCAGCTGGCTCCACTGCTCCATGTGGCAGTCCGTGACCGGCAAAATGGCGAGTCGGCCCTCTTCCGCGCGGCGGCGCGCCGTGTAGCGCGGCAGCACGGACAGGTACGGGCTGTGCTCGAGCAGCTGCATGACCATGCTCGTGCTCTCCAGCTCCAGGAACGGACGGATCGTCAGCTTCTGGTGCGCCAGCTCCACATCGAACTGGTGGCGGTAGCTGTTGGACTGCGGCATGAGCACGAACGGCTCGTCCACGAGGGCTGCCCGCTTGAGCTGTTTTGCCGCGGCGAAGCGGTGCTTGGGGCTGGCGACGATGACGATATCCTGCGGGCATTCAAAGAGCTTGACGCGCTGCGCGTCGTAGCCCATATCGTCGAGCGTATAGATCAGGTCGACCTCATTGTGCATGAGCATATCCGACAGCGTCTTCGTGTCGCCTTCGATCAGCTGCGTGTTCACGCGCGGACAGTGCTCATGATACAGCGGCAGGATCTCCCCGAAGCTGGCCGTCATGATCGACTCGATCGTGCCGATGCGCAGCGTGCCGGTCAGATCGCGCTCCTCGACCGTGAACGACACGGCGCGCGCGGCAGCCGACACGACATCGCGCGCATAGGGAATGAACTCCTGCCCATAGTGGGTGATGGACACCGTTTTGCCGATGCGATCGAACAGACGCACGCCCAGCTCATTTTCAAGCTGCTGAACCTGCACCGTAACTGCGGACTGGGAATATCCCAGAGATTCTGCGGCCTTGGAGAAGCTCTGCAGCTGTGCGACCTTTAGGAATGTGGTCAGCAAACGAAGTTCCATAGGCAATGCCTCCTTATCCCGAATTGGATCCGTTTTTTTCTCAATCATATAATACGTCGCAAATCCGGCCTGCGTCAAGCATTATTTCCGGTATTCGACACGGAGCAGGAACAGTTTGACAGCTATTTATCACGATTTCGAAAGCACCTTATTATTTTTTTGAATTGCATCAAAACCAAAAAAGAGAACATTCGAAATTGTGAATTTTACAACACACGTTTTCTGTGCTATTCTGGCATCGTAAAAGGGGATCAGAAGCGCCCCGAAGCAAATCTTTCAGGAGGGACTCGTTATGAAAAACATCTTGCTGAACGTTTTGGCTTTTGTTGCGTTTCTCGCGATCGAGATCGTCGCTGTTGCCTTCATGAGCACATATCCCGCAGGTTCGGCCGCCATGATGCTGCTGGGGCTGCTGGCACTCGTGATCGGCGGGGCGTACACGGTGCTCCTCGGCAGAGACATTGTAAACCTCAAACTCTGATAAACCGCTTTTCTATTTGCTATCTATCTTTCATTTCTGTTTTTTCTCCTTGGTTTCCGGGAGTAACCGCCTCCCGGTGACCCCCCCAACGTGTGGTTTTCTGCACGTAAAAAATCTCCTCCCGTTAACCGCCGGGAGGAGATTTTTTTGCCCGGTTTCGTGCCCGCAGAGGGATTTACAACGGCGGCGCACTGTGATACACTGAATGCGGTTTTTCATATTGCGCAGCCTTCGCCGCTTCGGGCGGCAGGGGAAATGGGGTGCAAGGCCCCGCGAGTCGGTCACTGTGAAGCCGCCGTCCGGCGGATGAGTCAGAATACCCGAAGGCTGCAGGCATTTCCGCCGGAACCGGAAGCTGCAGGGCTGAACAGGATGTGTTGTTCGGCCGGTTTTGCTGCATCTGTCCGCCGGTTCCGGCGGGCAGAATTTTATTGTTTCAGGAGGAACGTACATGAAAAAACGGTTTCTGTCGCTGCTGCTGGTGCTGGTTCTGATCATGAGCCTCATGCCGGCGGCGCTGGCTGTGAACGCAGACGATGCGCAGCCCAAGACGATCAGCGTCACCTTCCGGCTGCACACGGACACGGATGAGTGGATCGCGCCGACCGAGGTCAGCAATCTGCCGGAGGGCACGTCGGTGTTCACCGTGTTCCAGAAGGTACTGGCCGACAAGGGCTACACCTATGAATACCACGAGCAGTACTGCTATGTGCAGGCGATCACTGCGCCCGACGGCACGCGGCTGGCCGAGTTTGGCAAGGGTAAGAATTCCGGCTGGCTGTTTCGCGTCAACAATGACTTTGCAGACGTCGGCATGAACGATTTCGTGCTCATGGACGGCGACGAGATCGAGGTGCTCTACACCGCCGATTACGAGAAGGAGCCCGGCATGTCGCTGCCGTATACCGACGTGTCGTGGGATCACTGGGCGTACACGCCATCAAGCGCATGTATACCCGCGGCCTCATGGTCGGCGTGAACGAGACGACCTTCGCGCCGAGTCAGGAGATGAGCCGCGCGATGCTTGCGGTCATCCTCTATGCCAGAGCCGGTCAACCGGCGGTCGAGGCGGCGAACCCCTTCACCGATGTCCCGGCTGACAGCTGGTATACCGATGCCGTCGTCTGGGCCGCGGAAAACGGCATCGTCTCCGGCTTCGGCGACGGCACGTTCCGCCCGAATGATGCACTCACGCGCGCACAGGCTGCCGTGATGCTCTGTGCCTTTGCCGCCTTCACGCAGGACGACGTGACGGTGCGCGCAGACCTCTCCGCCTACAGTGACGCCGGACAGATCCCGTCCTGGGCGATGGATGCGATGCAGTGGGCAAATGCGCGGCAGCTCATCATCGGCCGAGATAGCGCGCATCTCGCGCCGACTGCTGCGACGACCCGCGCCGAGATGGCGAGCATCCTCAGCGCGTACATCCGCAAATAACAGACGATCGTCAACACCCCCGGGCTGCGGCCCGGGGGTGTTGTGCGTTCGGAAAAAAGATTTACAACCTTGCTGCGCTGTGCTACACTGAAAATACAACTGTACATTGCGCAGCCTTCGCCGCTTCGGGCGGCAGGGGGAATGCGGGTGCAAAGCCCCGCGAGTCGGTCACTGTGAAGCCGCCGGATGGCGGATAAGTCAGAATACCTGAAGGCTGCAGGCATTTCCGCCGGAACCGGAAGCTGCATGGCTGAACGAAGCAATTTCGTTCGGCCGGTTTTGTTGCATCTGTCTGCCGGTCCCGGCGGGCAGATTTTTTCATTCAGGAGGGAAACACATGAAAAAACGGTTTCTGGCCCTGCTGCTTGTGCTGACGCTGCTCGTCGGCCTCATGCCGGCGGCACTGGCTGCGGACACGGTGGACGTGGCTGCACTGCCGGAGTACGCCGCAGATGCGGACATCAGCACCGGCACGGCGTACAAGATCAGTACGGAAGAGAGCCTGCGGGCCTTCGCCGCTGCGGTCAAGGCGGATGACGGAAACGGCACATATGCGCACGCCGGCGTCACGCTCTATCTCGCCGGCGACATTGCCCTTACCGGCACGTGGACGCCGGTCGGCAGCACGGCGACGTATGTCGGCGATTTCTTTGCCGGAACGTTCGATGGCTGCGGCCACACGATCAGCGGCCTGAATGTGCAGGGCAGCAAGGTCAATCAGGGACTGTTCGCGGCGATCAACAAGGCAACGATCCGCAACCTGAACGTCTCCGGCACGGTCAGCTGCGGCACGAAAAACTACGTCGGCGGCATCGTCGGCAAGGTGCAGGCCGGTACGATCGAGAACTGCAGCTTTTCCGGCAGTGTGACCGGCGGTTATACCGGCGGCATTGCCGGCGGCCTGAACGGAAACAATGTCACGATCAGCGGCTGCGCGAATCTTGCAGCCGTGACCGGAACGACTGCCGGCGGCATCCTCGGCTACTGGAAGAATACCGCTGCGATCCGCGATTGCTACAACACCGGCAGCGTGACCGGCTCCGCCAAGGCAGGCGGTATTGTCGGCCAGCTGAACAAGGGCACTATTGAAAATTGCTACAGCATCGGCGACATTGGCGGTAAGGCATCGCAGAAGGGCGGCATTTTTGCCTTCAGCAGTGCCACGGTCAAAAACTGCTACTATACGCTGCCGGAGGCGGAAACGCTTGGCGGCACAGCAGCGGCGGCTGCGCACATCACCTCTCCCGACGGCCTTGCGGACAAGCTCGGCAACGCCTTCAAAGAGGACACGGCTGGCGCGAACAACGGCTACCCCATCCTCGTCTGGCAGGCGGGCGAAGTGGTGCAGCCTGACCCGCGCATCGAGCTGACCGGCTCAGATACGCTCTGGCGTACCACAAATGATGCGCAGCCGCAGACGACGATCACCGCCGCCTGCAAGGACATGGATGAGGACACGCACGTCGACTGGACGCTGACGGAGGGCGAGGGCATTGTCACGCTCGAGACGCCGGAGGGCGCGGGCGCGGCAAACCGGTCCGTGATCGTCAAGGCGACGGCCGACGGTGCCGGTAAGGCGGTCGTCACGGCCGGCACGGCCGATGGCATCACGGCGAGCATCACGATCTACGTCATCCCCCAGATCACGACCGTGGAGCTCGAGGGCGTTGTTGCCGTGGGCGAGACGGTGCGCGCCAAGGTCAATGTCCTTGGCGGCGGCGAGTACGACTACGAGAATTTCCCGAAACTGAAGATCGAGTGGCGCTATCTCACGGCCGCGGACTACAGCGCGGGCAACACCGGCACCAGCTCGTATCAGGAGATCACCGGCACGACCGGCCGGGAGTACACCATCCCGGAGGACATGGCGGGCAATTACCTGTCCTTCATGCTCTATGACACGGTCTCCAGAGAATATAAGACACTCAGCAGCCCTGTGCGCATCACCACGGCGGAAGAGCGCCTGCTCAAGGCAGACGCTTCGGCCCTGACGCTCGATACCTCCGACATCCGCGCGGCCACGACGATCGCACTGCCGGCGACCGGCTCCGTGAACGGCTCGGCCATCACATGGGCGAGCTCGGACAGCAGCATCATCGACCCGGCCACCGGCGTCGTGACGCTGCCGGGCAGCGGCATCCGGACCGTCACCCTCACGGCGACGCTCACGCGCGGCGAGGCGACCGCCTGCCGCAATTTTGACATCCGCGTCTGGTCGCAGGCGGAACTCGATAAGGAAGCCGCCAAAAGCGAGCTGCAAAAGCTCGTCGAGCGGCTCGACGGCACCGTCACCCTGACGCCGGAATACGGCCGGGACACGAACGTGAACACGATGCTCAGCGCGAAGCTCGACGACAGCAGCATCGCGGTCAGCGTCTCCAAAGTCGAGGAAGTGTATGGCGGTGCGGGCATCGCGGCCGACGGCACCATCACGTATTTCTTCGTCGACCCGAACACCACGCCGCTCGTGCACAACGGCAGCTACAACGTCACGTTTGCGCTCAGCAAGGCCGGCGCGACCGAGACGCTGCAGGTCCCGGTCGTCATCGGCTGGGATGTGCAGCGCGTGCGCGATGCGATCTCTGCCGAGATCACGAGCCGGCTCACCACCGAGGGCCTGTGCGCCGCCGGGGATGACCCGAACCTGCTCACGCAGGACCTGACGCTGCCGAAGGTCATCGACGGCAAGCGGTGGGCGCTCATTTCCTGGACGTCCAGCGATCCGACCGTGATCGCCGTCAGCGACAAGAACCAGCAGACGGCGGACACGCTCTTTGACCCCTATGTCGGAGTGGTCAAGACGCCTGCGCAGGATACGACCGTTACGCTTACTGCGACCGCGACCTTCCAGCTCACAGATGCGCAGGAGCAGACCGTCACCGTCAGCAAGGTGTTTACCGTCACCGTCAAGGGGCAGCAGACCAACATGCGCGAGCAGCTGCTTGCAAAGCTCGACGCGGGCTTTGCCGCCTACGGCGGCCTGCGCGATGCCGTGACGGGTGAGCCGCTCGAGGAGCGCGACGGCAAGTATCTCGCAGCCAATGACATTCATTTCCCGACCACGCGCGACTTCGGCGTGGACGGCAAGTATACCCCCGTGACCATCACGAGCAGCGATGCTGACACCATCGTGTCGCCGGATGTGAACAATGCCGCGCGTGCGGAGGTCTACCGCCCGCTGCCCGTTGAGGCTGCCAAGGATGTCACCGTCACGGTGACGATCACGGACAGCGACAGCGGCGTGTCGGCCTCGCGCAGCTTCCTGATTGCCGTCCAGCCGCTCACGCAGCAGGAGATCGACGCGGAGCTCGCGCTCATGGCTGCGGTCAAGGCGCACTACTTTGACGGCATCCGCAACGGCAACACGGACGCAAAGAACATTCTCACCGACCTGCACCCCTTCCAGGAGGCGTATCTGGATGCCGACGGCCAGCTCGTCTGGGTGTATGACCATGCAGACCTGACCGGCAGCGGCATCGTCCCCGTGGCGATGGACGGCTGGACGGAAAGCGAGCAGTGGCGGCTGTTCCGCTCGACGGATCCGGACGTTATCAGCCATGAAAACCTGCTCGTGACCCGCGCGGCGGGGGACAAGACCGTTACGGTCAGCAGCGAGCTCTCGAGTGAGACGCTCGGCAAGTATGCCGCACGCTATCCGGACAACAAGGACTTTCAGGCACTGAGCTGCCAGCCGGTGTCCGTGGAGCTGACGGTGCCCGGCACGGAGCCGGTCACTCCGACGCCCGTGGATCCCACGCCGGTCGAGCCGGATCACAAGGCGCTCAGCGTTACCTTCCAGCTGCACACGGACACGGAAATGTGGATCACGCCGTCCGTGATCGGCGACCTGCCGGAGGGCACGACGGCGATGGATGTGTTCCGGCAGGTGCTCACGGCCAACGGCTACAGCTATGAGGCGAAGGGAAGCTATGTGCAGGCCGTCATCAAGCCGGACGGCACGAAAGTGGCCGAGTTCAGCAAGGGGCCGAATTCCGGCTGGGTCTTTCGCGTCAACGGGGAGTTCCCGGACGTTGCCATGCAAGACTGCCGGCTCTCGGACGGCGACGTGATCGAGGTGTTCTTCACCGCCGACTATATGGATGAGCCGGGAATGTTCCTGCCGTTCACGGACGTGACGAACCACTGGGCATACAGCGCCATCAAGCGCGTGTATACCCGCGGCTGGATGGTCGGCATGGACGAGAAGACCTTCGCGCCGGATCAGCAGCTGAGCCGCGCAATGCTCGCGGTCATCCTCTATGCGATGGCGGGCGAGCCGGCGGTCACGGGTGAGAGCCCGTTCACGGATGTCCCGGCAGGCTGCTGGTACACCGACGCCATTGTCTGGGCGGCGCAAAACGGGATCGTCTGCGGCTTCGGCGACGGCACGTTCCGCCCGAACGAGGCGGTCACGCGCGCGCAGGCGGCCGTCATGCTCTATGGCTATGCGGCCTTCACCGGCGCGGACGTGACGGCGCGCGCAGATCTCTCCGCCTACAGCGATGCCGGACAGATCCCGGCCTGGGCGATAGATGCGATGCAGTGGGCGAATGCACGCCGGCTCATCGTCGGCCGCGACAGCAGCCACCTCGCGCCGAACGGCGGTGCGACCCGCGCCGAGATGGCCGCCATCCTCAGCGCATACATCGGAAAGTAACACGAAAAAGCCGAACCCCCCGAACAAACTGTTCGGGGGGTTCGCGCGCGATGGGAAGAAGGGAATGGGGAACGGGGAAGAAGGAAGGTTTGCTTTGGGATCTGCCGTGATGCGGCGGCGGCCTGTGCCTGCCGCCGCTGCACCGTTGGCTTGATATTAGTATAACAAAAAATGTGCGCCGCACAAGCCCGGTGGGGGGATATTTTTTCGGGAAAAAACCACACAATATACAAATACTTGTCCCGGTTGACGTGCGCACGCTTTGGCGGTACAATAGCAGCACGAATCAGAAAGGATGACTGCCATGTACAACGGTTATTATTATGGCTTTGATATGACGTATCTGGTGCTGGTCGTGCCGGCGCTGCTCATTGCGCTCATCGCGCAGATCCAGGTCAAGAGCGCGTTTTCGCGCTATGCCGGTGTACGCTGCACGAGCGGGCTGACCGGCGCGCAGGCGGCGCAGCGCATCCTGCAGGCAAACGGCATCACCGACGTGCGCATCGAGCACATTTCCGGCAAGCTCACCGACCACTTCGACCCGCAGGCGAAGGTCATTCGCCTCTCGGACGAGGTGTATGGCGTCGCGTCGATTGCGGCCGTCGGCGTCGCGGCACACGAGGCGGGCCACGCCGTGCAGTACGCGACCGATTACGCGCCCATCCGCATCCGCGCGGCCATCATCCCGGCCACGCGCATCGGCTCCAATCTCTCGTGGCCGCTGCTCATTGCGGGGCTGATCTTCAACTGGACGGCGCTCGTCTGGGCGGGCATCTTGCTCTTTGGCCTTGTGACGGTGTTCCAGCTGGCGACGCTGCCGGTGGAGTTCAACGCCTCGCGCCGCGCGCTGGCGGCGATCGAGTCGCGCAACCTGCTCACGGACGATGAGCTGCGCGGTGCGCGCAGTGTGCTGCGGGCAGCTGCCATGACGTATGTCGCGGCGCTGCTGGTGTCGTTCGCGCAGCTGCTGCGGCTGATTATTCTCTACGGAAACCGCCGCCGGGATTGACACGGCCGTTGCAATCGGCGCCGAATTATCGTAAAATAGCGGGTGCAGGGGTCACTGCGCCTGCTATTTTTCTGCCCGGGAGGGGATCGCATGCACCGCATTTTTATCGTGGAGGATGACGCGGCCATCGCCGCCGCGCTGCAAAAGCACCTGACGACGTGGGGCTTTGACGTGCGCTGCGCGGAGGATTTCCGCAATGTGCTCGCCGAGTGCACGGCGTTCGATCCGCAGCTTGTGCTGCTGGACATCACGCTCCCGTTTTATAACGGCTACCACTGGTGTCAGGAACTGCGGCGCGTGTCGAACGTGCCGGTCGTGTTCATCTCCTCGGCGTCGGACAATATGAACATCGTCATGGCCATGAACATGGGCGGGGATGATTTCATCGCCAAGCCTTTTGATCTGAATGTGCTGCTGGCGAAGATCCAGGCGATCTTGCGCCGCACGTATGATTTTGCTGCGCCCGCGCCCACGCTCGAGCATCGCGGCGCCGTGCTCAACACGGCGGATGCGAGCCTGACGCATCAGGGGCAGCGCATCGAGCTGACGAAAAACGACTACCGCATCCTGCAGACGCTCCTCGAGCGCAAGGGCAGCGTCGTCAGTCGCGAGACGCTCATGGAAAAGCTCTGGGAGACGGACAGCTTTGTCGACGAAAACACGCTCACGGTCAACATCGCCCGTCTGCGCCGCAAGCTTGAGGCCGCCGGCCTGCCGGATTATATCACGACGAAAAAAGGCCTCGGCTATCTCATCGAGTGAGGGGGTAAGATATGTTTGGTGCCTATGTGCGGGAAAACCGCAAGGTCGTGATCGCGCTCGCGGTCTACACGGCCGTGTTCGCGCTCGTGTTCTGGCTCTACCGACTGCCGCTGGGCGCGGTGAAGTATGCGGCGCTCGTGTGCCTGTTTTTGCTGCTGGTCTGGTTCGCGGTCGATTACCGGCGCTTTTCCGCGCGTCTGCGCCTGCTGCGGCGGCTGGAGCAGGAGATCACGCTCAGCACCGAGCAGCTGCCCGAGCCGGACGGCGCGCTCGAGGCGCAGTATCAGGCGCTCGTGCGCGCGCTCGATGCCGACCGCCGCGCGCAGATGACCCGCAGCCAGCGCAGCTATCAGGACCTGGTTGAGTACTACACCGTTTGGGCGCACCAGATCAAGACGCCCATCGCCGCCATGCGCCTGCTGCTGCAGGATGCAGACACGGACGAGCAGCGCGCGCTGCTCGAGCAGCTGCAGAGCGTGGAGCAATATGTGGAGATGGTGCTCGGCTATCTGCGGCTCGAGAGCCCGTCGTCGGACTATGTCATCCGCAACTACCTGCTCGACGATATCGTCCGGCAGGCGGTGCGCAAGTTTGCCTCCCAGTTCATCCGGCGCAAGCTGCGTCTGGAGTATACGCCGCTGAACGTCAGCGTCATCACGGATGAGAAGTGGCTGCTGTTCGTCATCGAGCAGGTGCTCTCCAACGCCCTCAAGTATACGCGCAGCGGCTCGGTCTCCATCACGCTCGAGGCGCCGAAGACGCTGTGCATCCGCGACACGGGCATCGGCATCGCGCCCGAGGATCTGCCGCGCGTGTTTGAAAAGGGCTACACCGGCAGCAATGGCCGCACGGATAAGCGCGCGACCGGCATCGGGCTGTATCTCTGCCGGCGCATCCTTGCAAAGCTCGGTCACTCGATCACCATCGTCTCGACGCCCGGCGTGGGCACGACGGTGCGCATCGGACTCGAGCAGGACGCGCTCGAGGTCGAGTGAGCCTTACAGAATCGTAAGTTTCCGCCGGGAAAATGTAAGCCGGAAGTATGGCAGCCATTTTCCCGGCGGTTTATACTGAGCCTGTCATTACACAGGAGGTAACGGTTATGTCGTTTTTGGAAGTTCGTCACGTTCAGAAAATTTACACCACACGCTTCGGCGGCACGAAGGTGCAGGCGCTCAGCGATGTGAATTTCACGGTCGAGAAGGGCGAGTACGTCGCCATCATGGGCGAGAGCGGCAGCGGTAAGACCACGCTGCTCAACATCCTTGCCGCGCTCGACAAGCCCACCGGCGGCGAGGTCGTGCTCGACGGTCGGGCGCTGGGCACGATCCCGGAGCGGGAGATCGCAGCGTTCCGCCGCTCGCAGCTCGGCTTCGTGTTTCAGGAGTTTAACCTCCTCGATACATTTTCCGTGCAGGACAATATCTTCCTGCCGCTCGTGCTCGCAGGCAAGGCGTATCCGGAGATGGCCGCGCGCCTCGCGCCCATCGCCCGGCAGCTCGGCATCGCAGAGCTGCTGCAGAAGTTCCCGTATGAGCTCTCCGGCGGGCAGAAGCAGCGTGTAGCCGTCGCCCGCGCGCTCATCACGCAGCCGAAGCTCGTGCTGGCCGACGAGCCGACCGGCGCACTCGATTCTCGCGCAACGGATGAGCTGCTGCGCCTGTTTGAGGAGATCAACCGCGGCGGTCAGACCATCCTCATGGTCACGCACTCGGTCAAGGCGGCCAGCCACGCCTCGCGCGTGCTGTTCATCAAGGACGGCGAGGTGTTCCACGAGATCTATCGCGGCGAGAGCTCGGATGAGCAGCTCTATCAGAAGATCTCCGACACGCTCACGATGCTGGCAACGGGCGGTGAGCGCCATGCGTAATCTCTACCCGCGTCTGGCGGCGACGAATCTGAAGAAAAACCGCCGGTTCTACCTGCCGTATCTGCTGGCCTGCATCGTGATCGTGGCGCTGTTTTGCATCATCCTCACGCTCGCGAGCGATCCGTATCTCGGTCAGATGCAGCACGGCGGCAGCGTCAGTCAGGTGCTCGGTTTCGGCGTGTCGATCATGGCGCTGTTTTCCGCCATCATCCTCTTTTATACGAACAGCACCTTCACCAAACAGCGCAAGCGCGAGTTTGCCATCTACAACATCCTCGGCATGGAAAAGCGCCACATCTCCTACGTGCTCTTCTGGGAGTCGCTGTACACGGCGGCCATGGCGCTGTTTTTCGGCCTCGTGGCGGCGGGTGTGTTCTCCAAGCTCCTGCAGCTCGTGCTCGTGCGGCTCATCGGCGGGGAGGCCACGTTCGGGCTGAACATCCGCCTCTGGAGCATCGGCTGTACGGTGGTGTTCTTCGGCGCGCTGTTTTTGCTGCTGCTGCTCAATACCATCCGCATCATCCATCTGTCGAACCCCGTGCAGCTGCTGCGCGCCGGCAGCGAGGGCGAGCGCGAGCCGCGCAGCAAGTGGATCCTCGCACTGCTCGGCGCGGTGTGCCTTGCCGCGGGCTATCTCATTTCCCTGCGCACAAACGCGGCCTTGCACGCCATCCAGAATTTCTTCCCGGCGGTCATCCTTGTCATCATCGGCACGTATCTCACGTTTATCGCGCTGAGCGTCGTCGTGCTCAAGGCACTGCGCAAAAACCGGCGCTATTATTATAAAACCAGCCACTTTGCCACCGTCTCCGGCCTCATCTACCGCATGAGCCGCAACGCGGCCGGCCTTGCGAGCATCTGCATCCTCTCGACGATGGTGCTCGTGACGGTCTCGACCACGATGAGCCTGTATAAGGGCGTGGATGCCTACGCCGCCGTGCAATGGCCGCAGGATATGACGCTCACGCTCATGACCGACCCCCGGACGAACACAGTGCCGGACGTCGCGCCGGTTTTGCGGGTGGTGGATGATGCCATGACGCGCACGGGGCTCACGCAGAGCAACGTGCACGGCTATCGCACCGTCAGGTTTTCCGCGCTGCGCAGCGGCGATGCGCTCGATCTCACGAGCAAGCAGCTCACCGGTTCGAGCGCCGATGAATACACCGTCATGGTTCTGGACACGGAGGGCTATGCCGACCTGACCGGCGAGCAGGTGACGCTTGCACCCGGCGAGGCGCTCGCATGGACGGACGGCGCAGCCTTTGGCGACACGCTCACGCTCGGCGGCGATACGCTGCGGCTGCGGCAGCTCGATAGCTTCTCGCTCGTCAGCGGCAGCTCCATCATGGGTCTGCACACGCTGTATCTGGTCGTGCCGGATCTCGACAGCGTGCTCGAGCTGCGCGCGCAGCAAAACGCCTATACTAACGAGCACGGCGGCACCCGCAGCATGCTCAACTACACGTACCAGTTCGACCTCTCCGGTACGGACGACGAGCAGCTCGACGCGCTGCACGCGCTTCTCAGCGACCCCGAGCTTGAGTCCGCTGCCGAGGCGGCGAACGTGAATTACACGACCGATATGCGTGCCGACGGCTATCCCACGCTGCGCAGCACGTACGGCGGCTTTTTGTTCCTCGGCTTTTTCCTCGGGTTCGTGTTCCTGTTTGCGACGGTGCTCATCATCTACTACAAGCAGGTCTCCGAGGGCTATGACGACCGCGGGCGCTTCCGCATCATGCAGCAGGTCGGCATGACGCCGAAGGAGGTCAAGGCGACCATCCGCACGCAGGTGCTGCTCATGTTCTTCCTGCCGCTTGTGACGGCGGCGATCCACATCGCGTTCGCGTTTCCGCTCATCAAGCAGATCGTGTTTGCCTTCGGGCTGCAGAACGTGCATCTGTTTTTGCTGTGCACGCTCGGAACGTTCGGCGTCTTTGCACTGCTGTACACCTTTGTGTACCTGCTCACGGCGCGCACGTATTACCGCATCGTGCGCATGACGGATTGAATCAAAAAAGTCCGCACAGGCACTGCCTGTGCGGACTTTTTTTGTATATGCGGCCTCAGCCCCAGAGGGCGGTCAGCATGGGGATGATCTGCTTCTTGCGGCTCATCACGCCGGGCAGGAACACGGCGCTGTCCTTCGGTTCGACCGAGAAGGCGGCGCGGATCGTGTCGTCATTGCCGATGTAGAGCAGGCTCGTGCCCTCCATGAGCACGTCCGTGACCATGAGCGCGATCATGTCATAGTGCTGCTGCTCGAGTTTCGTGGCCATGACGGCCAGCAGCTCATCCTTGCGCTCGAGCACCGCAGCGGAATCGAGCGACGTGACCTGACCGACGCCGAGATAGTGGTCGGCGATGTGGAATTCCTTGAAGTCGGCAAAGCACAGCTCCTCGGCCGACTTGTCACCCGCGCTCGAGGCGGCAAAGAGCAGGTTGCCCAGCTCCTTGAGCGAGACGTTGGCGATGCGGGCCAGACGCTCGGCCATGGCGATGTCGCGCTTCGTGCACGTGGGGGATTTGAACATGACCGTGTCGGACAAGATCGCGCCCGCCATCAGGCCCGCCATGTTCGGCGACGGCATGACGCCGTGCTCCTGATACATATTGGTGATGATGGTCGTCGTGCTGCCGACGGGCTCGTTGCGCACGCGGATGGGCTGCGTGGTCTGAATGTCGGCCAGACGGTGGTGGTCGATGATCTCGAGGATCTCAGCCTGCTCCAGACCGGGCACGGCCTGCGCCAGCTCGTTGTGGTCGACGAGTACGACGCGCTTGCGCCGCGGACGCAGCAGGTGATAGCGCGAGAGCGTGCCGACGACCTTTTCGTTCTCGTCGAGCACGGGGTAGCAGCGGTAGCGGCTCTCGAGCACGACCTCTCGCACGTCGTCAATGTAATCATCGAGGTGGAAGCTGACCAGATCCTCCGTGTTGCACGGGCGGGAGATCGGGATCGCCTGATACACCAGCCGCGCCACGCGGCTGGCATCGAGCGGGGTGGAGATGACGCAGGTCTTGCCGGCGTTTTCGAGCCACGCGGGGTCGACGTCGGTCTGGCAGAGGATGATGCACTGCACGCCGATGTCGAGCGCGCGGCGGATCATGTCCGGCTGGTTGCCGCAGAGGATGATGCTGTCGGGGTCGGAGAAGAGCAGATTGTCGCAGCTCTGCGGCAGGGCGATCGTCACTACGCCGGACACGCGGTCTACCTGCTCGGCGCCGTCGTTGAGGATGCGCCCCTCGATGACGCTCAGGAGGTTGAACAGCGGCAGCGCGTCCACGTGCCGGTCGCTGATCGTGCGCATGCTGTAGGCCGCGATATCGCCGGCGGAGAGCATACCGTAGAGCGTGCCGTCTTCGTTGATGATGGGCATGGCGGAGATGTTCTGGTCGCGCATGATGTGCCAGGCGCGGTCCATCGTGACGCTGGAGTTGAGCGCCGGCGGCGTGTCAAAGTCCAGATCGCGCACCTGCGTGCGGACGTTGCTGATCGTGACCGGCTCCTGGAAGCCGAAGCGGTCGAGCAGGCGCTTTGTCTCATCGCTGATGTGGCCGAGATGTGCGGCCGTGTAATCCCGGTCGCCGAGCGCGTTGCGCAGTGCGGCATAGGAAATGGCGGCCGCGATGGAGTCCGTATCCGGATTCCGGTGGCCGGTGACGTAGATTCTGTTCATGTATTGTGTAACTCCTTTGGCGTTGTTGTGAGGCAAACCATATCATATTATAATCTGACACCCTGCCTTGTCAATGATTGTTCGGATAAGTGCAAAAACTGTCCGGTTTGTTGGCAGGCCTCTGGTCGTGGTCTGACCAGATACGTTGTGATAAGCGATAAAAATGGGACAGTGGACGAAAACCAGTTGCACATTGTCAAAAATTATGCTATCTTTGGTTCAAAGGGCTTCTGGTTGAACCAGATGTAAGACCGGAGACCCGCGACGAACTGTGAGAGGTGGAAGCAAACCATGAAAGACCTGAAGCATCTGATCTATTTTGAGAATCTGCTGCAGGAGGCCAACAACGAGCTGGTACAGCAGGCCAAGGCGGAAGGGGAACACGCCCTGGGCTACACCTGTTACTTTGTGCCGGAGACGCTGCTGAACCTGCCCGGCTGCTTCTCGAGCCGCCTGCGTGCGCCGAATACCGGCAGCATCGATGTGGGCACGTACTACATGTCGAGCAAGATCTGCTCGTATACCCGCAGCATTCTCGAGCGCGGCATCGAGGGCGGCTATGACTATCTCGACGCGCTGCTCTCGTCCGAGACGTGCCAGATGATGCACCGCGGGCATGAGCATTTCGAGATCCTCGGCCTTGTGAAGGAGAAAAATCCGCAGTTTTTCATGAGCATGATGGACGTGCCGTTCTCGGACGAGGACTTCGCCGTCGATCACTATGAGGAGCAGCTGCGCGTGCACGTGCTCGAGCCGCTGCACGAGACCTACGGCATCGACATCTCCGATAAGGCGATCCGCGCGGCGATTCGCGATCACAACGAAATTTCCCGCGTCATGACCGAGATCGGCGACCTGCGCAAGGCGGCCAACCCCGTCATCACGGGCTATGAATTTCACGTGCTGCAGCTCGTGAGTCAGGTGTGCCCGCACAAGCGCATCTTGCCGTACCTCAAGCAGACGCTCACCGAGCTCAAGCGCCGCAAGCCGGACGCGAAGCCGTGGTTCCGCGTGCGTCTGGTCGTGACCGGCAGCGAGATCGACGACCCCGCGTTTACGAAGCTCATCGAGGACTGCGGCGCGATGGTCGTGGCTGACCGCTACTGCTACGGCAGCCTGCCCGGCCGCGAGCAGATCGAAATTCCCGACGGGGAGACGCCGCTGCGCGCCGTCGCCCGCCACTATCTGCGCACGAGCCAGTGCCCGCGCTTTATGGAGCGTGCGCGCTCCGACGGCCGCCGCACCTATATCCGCGACCTGTGCCGCGAATACAGCGCCGACGGCGTGCTCTATGAGCAGATGAAGTTCTGCGAGTTCTGGAGCTATGAGCGTGTGCTCGGCGTGCACATCCTGCAGGAGGAGCTGGGCATCCCGACCGTCGGCATCGAGAAGGAGTACACCCTCGCCGGCGCCGGCCAGCTGCGCACGCGCATTCAGGCGTTCGTGGAGAGTCTCGAGATCAAGCACATTCAGGGAGGGAAACTGTGATGGCGGACAAGAAGGTCAAAGGCGCCGGGGATCGTTTTCTGCCCGGCAGCAACATTGCAAAGCACCGCGAGTGGCGCGGTCTGAAGGATACCTGGTACGACTATGTTGAGTGGGTCAAGGTGCTCGGCATTATGGGCGGCTTTGTGGCCAAGAGCCCGGTGCGCATCGCGCGCGGTATGCTGACCTACCGCTGGATGGGCTCATACCTCGGCGCGCTGAACATGATCGACCGCTGCGTCGAGGGCCTGCGCGGCCCGGCGCTGCGTGTGGCGCGCCTGTACCTCAACACGATCATGAAGGGCTCGACGACCTCCATCGCCGAGATGATGATGGGCGACCGCCGCTTCGGCGACAATGCCTTCGGCCGCACGCAGGTCGTGCTCGAGCAGACCATGTGCCCGGAGATTCTTGCCGGCTTCCAGAACCTGCGCCCCGCGCAGCTTGAGCCGTTCCAGGGGCTGCTGCTGTGCTACATGGATCAGGGTGCAAACCCGTATTATATCGACGCCATGGAGAGCGTCGGCCTGCCGGCGGATTCCTGCCGCCTGTCGAACAATGCCGCCGGCGTCGCGCTGCTCGATGAGTTCCCGAAGATCGGCGCCTGCTGCATCTCCAATAACGCCCCGTGCGACTCGTCGACCATGAACAGCCAGCTCATCGAGCGCCACCTCGACGTGGATACGATGCCGGCTGCCATCCCCATGCGCTGGGAGGACCCGCACACGCGCAAGTACGCCCGCGAATCCCTGCGGCGCATCATCGACTTTGTCGAGCGGCACACGGGCGAGACCTATGACTGGGACGCCTGCCGCGCCGTCATGGAAAAGCACAACGACGAGGTGCGCAACGAGCAGGAGAAGTGGGGCTTCATGGCGACGCCCTACACCGCCGCCGCGCTCGCAGTTCCGGCGCTGTTCCACACCTTTTACTATGCCTTCTCCGGCGGCCGGAATCCCGAGGTCATGAAGACCGAGCACAAGGTCATGCGCATCCTTGAGCAGGCGTATGCAGACAAGACCAATTGCTTCCCCAAGACGCGCTACCGTGCCCTCACATGGGGCGGTCCGCCGTGCTACTGGCTGCAGTTCCCGAACTGGCTGTATAACTGCTGGGGCATTCTGATGATCGCGGGCATGGACCTGTTTTCCGGCAACGTCATCATCGACACGACCGACGAGGAAACCATCCTCGACGGCATCGCCCGCAACTACGAGACCGGCGTCATGCGCCGCCACCTGACCGGCGGCTGGCGGCACCTCGTGGAGTTCTGGGACGAGGCGGAGAAATTCCACTGCGACATGGTCATCCTGCACGATGACATCACCTGCAAGGGCGCGCTCGGCCTCACAGGCGTCATCCTCGACCAGGCGAAGGAGCGCACGACCAAGCTCATGGTGGTCTCGAACGATATGTTCGACCACCGCACCATCTCCCGTGCCGACATCCGCCAGCAGGTCAACGACTTCATGTTCTCGGTCATGCAGGCAGAGCCGCTTGATGCGTCCCTGCTGCAGTATGATGATTACGAGGGCTGGTAAACAGGAGGAAATGATGATGAAAAAACTGCTGCCAAAGCTGCTCATCGGCGCGACTGGCGTCTGGGTGGGGAGCATGCTCATCTACTGGTTCAATCTCGATAACAAGGCGATCTATTTTCTCGTGCGGCCGCTGCTCGATCGGCTCTACGACCGCAGAAAGGTTGACGGGAAGGTCTGATGGGATTTCGGCAGATCCAGGCGCCGACGCTCCGGGAACTGTTCGTCGACCAGGTCATCGGCATGATCTTTTCCGGCGAGCTGAAGGTGGGCGACCGCCTGCCGTCGGAGCGTGAGCTGTCCGAGCAGATGCACATCAGCCGCTCCATGGTACACACCGGACTCGAGGATCTCGAGCGCATGGGCTTCGTGCGCATGGAGGCGCGCCGCGGCAACTACATCGAGGACTATGCCCGCCACGGTAATTTCGAGACGCTCATGGCGCTCGCCAAATACGGCGGCGAAATTGACCACGCCATCGAGAGCTCACTCGTTGAGGCGCGCGATGCGATCGAGGGCGGGGCGATGCTCCTGCTCGGCGAGCGCGGCACGCCGGAGGATATGCAGCAGCTGCGCGCTATTACGGATGGGCTGCGCGCTGCCGTGGCTGCGGGTGAGGGCAACGCTGTCTATGCGCGGTGGATGCGCCGCTTCGACACGACCATCGCCGAGCTGAGCGGCAACCGCATCTTTCCGCTGCTCATGAACAGCCTCGCGGATGTGAGCGGCGTCCTCTGGGAGCGCTGTGTCGGCTTCTGGGGCGCGGAGACGGTCATCGAGCAGGAGCTGCGTATCATCGACATGCTCTCTGCAGGGCGCGGCCGTGACGCGGCGCTGTATATCGAGAACATCTACCACCATTACTGCGACGCGCACGCGGACGCGTGACGGCGCACAATACTGCAAACGCCCGCTTCCGGTCGGAAGCGGGCGTCACAGCTTGTCAGGCGGACTTGTTTTTGCGTTATGAGCGGCTCAGGTTTCCGAGATAGCCGAGAATGTTGTCGTTGATCTCACCGGTGAGCGCACGGTTGTAGTTGCAGATGAACGTGCCGGCGATGAGGATCATCATCGCCTCGGCCTCGTGCATGCCGGCCTCCTGACCGTAGATGCGGACGAGGCACTGCTCCATAAGTGTGCGCCAGGCGCGAAACTCGTCCTGCACGAGCTGCCCGATCTCCGGGTCATAGCGCGCGAGAACGTAGGTCTGGGTCGTGGCGCTCGGGCGCTGCTCGTGCGACGGGGCGTTGGCCACGTAGTCCATGAAGGCGTTCATGTACGCGAGGTTGGAGGCATAGTCTGCGCGCGCGTGTGCGGCGAACCACTGGCTGCACTTTTCGCTCATATATTCGCGCGTGTAGCGCACATAGGCGAGCACAAGGTCGTTTTTGCTCTCAAAATAGTTGAGCAGCTTGGCATGGCTCATGCCCGCCTCGGCTGCAATGTCGCGCAGGGACACGCTCAGCATGGGCTTGCGCTCGATGCAGCGCTCAAACGCCATGAGAATGTCCGTGCGGATCTGCTCACGGTCGACAATGATCGGCATACGCTTCGCCTCCGGGAAACTTGGATGCACCGATTATACAGCGTTTCGAACCGTCCGTCAAATCGCGGCACGGCACATGAAAAAACCGCACAGGATCTGCTCCTGTGCGGTTTTGAGATGCGGGTTCAGTCGAGCTTCAGATCGCCCTCGCGGATCCAGCCGAGGCGGCGGCACAGCAGGCCGATCGCCCAGCAGATCACGGCCGGCAGCACGATGCACACCAGCAGCAGACCGATCCAGTCCATCGCGCCGGGCTGAATGGCCACGGCGCCATTGGCAATGGCAGCCTCACTCGGAGCGACCCAGCCGGTCCACACGCCGATCGGACCGCACAGACCGCACGTGCCCATGCCGGAGTTGACGGCGGCGCCGTTCATCTGGAGCTTGAAGATGCACGTTGCGATCGGCCCCGTGATGGCGGACGTCACGATGGCGGGGATCCAGACCTTCGGGTTGCGCACGATGTTGCCCATCTGCAGCATACTCGTGCCGAGACCCTGACTGACCAGACCGCCCCAGCCGTTTTCGCGGAAGCTCAGCACGGCGAAGCCCACCATGTTCGCGCAGCAGCCGGCCACGGCCGCGCCGCCCGCAAGCCCCGTGAGCGAGAGCGCCGCGCAGATGGCCGCCGACGAGATCGGCAGCGTGAGCGCGATGCCCACGATGACCGACACGACGATGCCCATGACGAACGGCTGCTGCTCGGTCGCCCACATGATGATGTTGCCGACCCAGCTTGCGCCCTTGCCGATGGGCGCGGCGACGAGCATGGCGAGCCCGATGCCGACGAGGATCGTGACGATGGGGGTCACGAGAATGTCCACCTTCGTCTCCTTGCTGACGGCCTTGCCGAACTCGGCCGCGATGACCGCCGTCACAAGCACGGCCAGCGGACCGCCTGCGCCGCCCATGGCGTTGGTCGCAAAGCCGACCGGAACGAGGGAGAAGAGCACCATCGCCGGCGCGTGCAGCGCGTGGCCGATGGCGACCGCCATCGCCGGACCGACCATCAGCGACGCGCAGCCGCCGATCGTGTAGCCGACCGCGGCCTCACCCTTGCCGAGGGTGAAGATGATGGCGTTGAGAAAACCGATGTGGAACTGCTGACCGAGCGTGTTGAGGATCGTGCCGATCAGCAGCGAGCAAAACAGGCCCTGCGCCATCGCGCCGAGCGCGTCGATGCCGTAGCGCCGCAGAGAGATCTCGATGTCCTTTCGCTTCAGAAAGTCCCGGAATCGCTGCATAGTGAAGCCCTCCTAGAAATATGTGAGATAAAATAAGTATGCTTTACAGGTGTCAAGACACCTGTAAAGCATACTATAAAGGCTTCGCATGCACTTGTCAACTAAATTAAACTTCTGTCAATCATCCAGCAGCAGACCGGCGGCCTTGAGCGCGGCGCAGGCGCGGGTGTAGGCATCCTCGTTCGGGCAGCACAGCGTGTGCAGGTGCAGTCCGCCGGTGAGCATACTCAGCGGTGCGGCGTCGCTGTCGCGGATGCGCGCGAGGAACTGCTCCACATCGTAGCGGCTGCTGATCTGGAGCTGACCGGTGAGCTGACCGTAGACCGGGTGCTCAACGATGACGTCGAGCACGGTGCAGCCGTTGTCCACGAGGATGTCGAGCTCCTGCCCGGTCTGCGCGAGTGTGTGGCGGCAGGCGATGGTGCGCGTGATGCCGTCGGTCGCCCGCGGCAGCACGTAGCCGCGCGGTGTGGCGGAGATCTCCGCGCCGCCTGCGCGCAGCAGCGCGATGTCGCCCACGATGATCTGGCGGCTGACATTCAGCCCGGCGGCGAGCGCGGACGCGCTCACGGGACGGTCGGCCGTGCGCAGCCGGTCAAGGATCGCCTGACGGCGGGAAGCGGCCTCCATGCCTCAGCCCTGCGACTTTCCGCCGGCGTTGAGCAGGTCGAGCTTGATCTTCAGCAGCTTTTCCGACAGGTCGACGTAGTAATTGTGCGGGTAGTCAAAGCGCAGCACCTCCGGCCACAGGGTGGCCAGCTGCCCGGCGCAGTAGGTGCGGATCTCATCGAGCGAGGGCTTTTGATACACGAGCTCGCCGCCGCGGAAGACGGGCACGAGCAGCTCGCGCGCCGTGAAGCCGGTGAGCACCTTCTTCTTCCACGTCGCGTCGGGGTCACAGATCTCGAGCGGCTGCGTGTCGTCCACGTCCTCGTCGTGCAGGCAGATGTAATCCGCCTCGGCCATGCCGGTGTCCTTGCTGTAGAAGCGGTAGACCTTCTTGAAGTGCGGGTTTGTGATCTTGCCGACGTTTTCGCTGATCTTGATCTTCGGGATGATGTTGCCGTCCTCGTCCTCGACGGCCGCAAGCTTGTACACGCCGCCGAACACCGGCTCGCTGCGCGCGGTGATGAGCCGCTCGCCCACGCCGAAGCTGTCGACCTGCGCGCCCTGCCGCAGCAGCCCCGCGATCAGGCGCTCATCGAGCGCGTTGGACACGGTGATCTTGCAGTCGGTCCAGCCGGCGTCGTCGAGCATTTTGCGCGCCTTTTTCGTCAGGTAGGCGATGTCGCCGGAGTCGAAGCGGATGCCGCAGCGCGTGATGCCCAGCGGCTTGAGCACCTCGTTGAAGGCGCGGATGGCGTTCGGCACGCCGGACTGCAGGCTGTTGTAGGTGTCCACGAGCAGGGTGGCATTGGTGGGATAGGTCTGGCAGTAGGCGCGGAAGGCGTCGAGCTCGGAGTCGAACATCTGCACCCAGGAGTGCGCCATCGTGCCGCCGGCGTACACGCCGTACACCTCGTCCGAGATCGTGCAGGCGGTGCCGGCACAGCCGCCGATGTAGGCGGCGCGCGCGCCGAGGATCGCCCCGTCGGCACCCTGCGCGCGGCGCGAGCCGAACTCGAGCACCGTGCGTCCCTGTGCGGCTCGGCAGATGCGGCTGGCCTTCGTGGCGATCAGGCTCTGGTGGTTGATCTGCAGCAGCAGGTACGTCTCCACAAGCTGCGCCTGAATGGCCGGGGCGCGCACCGTGATGAGCGGCTCACGCGGGAACACGGGCGTACCCTCCGGCACGGCCCAGATGTCGCCGGTGAAGCGGAAGTTTTTCAGATAGTCGAGAAATGCCTCGCTGAACAGCTTCCGGCCGCGCAGATAGGCAATGTCCTCGTCGGTGAAGTGCAGGTTCTGAATGTAATCGATGATCTGCTCGAGACCGGCGGCGATGGCGTAGCCGCCGTCGTCGGGCACGCTGCGGAAGAATACATCGAAGTAGGTGATGCGATCCTGCATGTTGTGGTCGAGATAGCCGTTGCCCATCGTCAGCTCATAAAAATCGCAGAGCATGGTCATGTTCAGCGTCTTGTTGGGGTCCATTGACCTCGCCTCCTGAATGGGTCTGCGGGATGCAGACAACAAAATATATTCTTTTCAATTATAGCCATTGTTCCGCGCGAAAGCAACGATTATTAAATTAACAAGGGAAAAGGCACGAAAAAACCAGTTCGTGCCGTTGACATCAAAATACGGTCGTTGTATCTTAATAATGTAACACAAAACAGGAGGACAATTACCATGTCTTTGACACCGGAACGCACGGCTGAGCTCCAGGAGCTCTGCCGTCAGTATCGGATCGACGTACTCACGGCCATTCACGGCGCACAGTCCGGTCACCCGGGCGGCAGCCTGTCTGCCTGTGAGATCCTCACGCTGCTGTACCAGCAGCGGATGCATGTCGACGCCGCGCACCCCGACGACCCGAATCGCGACCGCCTTGTGCTCTGCAAGGGGCACGCTGCGCCCATGCTCTACCGCAACCTGATCGGCAAGGGTTTCCTGCCCCCCGAGAGCATGAACACCCTGCGCCAGACCGGCAGCCCCCTGCAGGGCCACCCGTGCATGCGCACGCCGGGCGTGGACATGCCGTCCGGCCCGCTGGGCATCGGTCTCGCCGCGGCGCAGGGCATCGCCCTCGGCCTGAAGCTCAATCAGTCCGACGCGCGCGTGTATGCCGTGCTCGGCGACGGTGAGCTCGATGAGGGCGCCGTCTGGGAGGCGGCTGCCTCGGCCGTGAAGTTCGGCCTCGACAATCTCACCGCCATCGTCGACTGGAACAAGGTGCAGCTCGACGGCACGACCGATGAGATCATGCCGCTGCGCGACCTGCCCGGCAAGTGGCGCGCCTTCGGCTGGAACGTGCTGCGCTGCGACGGGCACGATCTGACCGCGCTGGATGCCGCGCTCGACGCTGCCGCCGCCTGCAAGGGCGTGCCGACCGTGATCCTGGCCGACACGGTCAAGGGCAAGGGCGTGTCCTTTATGGAGGGCAAGGCCGCTTGGCATGGCAAGGCCATTCCGGACGCGGAATTCGCGCAGGCAATGCAGGAACTGGGAGGGAACGTCTGATGGGAAAATCCATTCGTGAAGTATACGGCACTGTGCTCGCCGAGCTCGGCGATACCAATGAGAATATCGTCGTGCTCGATGCCGACCTGTCCGGCTCTACCAAGAGCGGCATTTTCGCCAAGGCGCACCCCGAGCGGCATTTCAACATGGGCATTGCCGAGTCTGATATGGTCGCCACGGCGGCGGGCCTTTCTACGACCGGCAAGATCCCGTTTGTGAACACGTTTACGGTCTTTCTCACGACGCTGGGTCTCATCTCGGCGCGTGCGCAGGTGTGCTACGGCAACCTGAACGTGAAGTTCGGCGGCGCCTACTGCGGTATGTCCGACGCGCTCGACGGCGCGACGCACCACGCCACGGAGGACATCGCCGTCATGCGCTCGCTGCCGAATATGACCGTGCTCGTTCCGTCGGACGCGGCCAGCACCCGCTGGGCGACGAAGTATGCCGTCGACACCTACGGCCCGATGTACCTGCGCCTGTCGCGCGACGTGTATCCGGATCTGTATGATGAAAACACGAAGTTCGAGTGCGGCAAGGGCGCGATCGTGCGCGACGGCACGGACGTGACCGTCATCGCCTGCGGCATCCTTGTGCACAAGGCGATCGAGGCGGCCGAGCAGATGGCCGCGCGCGGCGTGTCCGTGCGCGTGGTGGACATGTACTCCATCAAGCCCATCGACCGCGAGCTCATCCTGCGCTGCGCGCAGGAGACCGGCGCCATCGTCACCGCTGAGGAGCACAACATCTACGGCGGTCTTGGCAGCGCTGTGGCGGAGGTGCTCGCATGGGGCGGCGCGGCTGCGCCGACGGAGTTTGTCGGCATTCCCGACATGTTCACCGAGACCGGCAAGTACACCGAGCTTCTCGCCAAATACGGCGTGGATGCTGCCGGCGTCGTGCGCGGCATCGAGCGGGTGCTTGCGCGCAAGCACTGAGTTTTCTGCACAGTCAGGCCGGTGGGCAGTTTGCCTGCCGGCCTTTTTAGACTGTCAGAAAGTATTACTTTCTGACAAAAGGGTTTGCGGCCTGACTGCAGCGCACGCGCCGTCCGCCCAAGGCAAACGGCGCGCACGTTTGCAGGCCGAGAAGTATTTTCTCCGCCGCACATGTCGCCGGAGAAAATGATTGGATTTTCTTTGCGCCTGCGGGCGCAAACTCTACGAGGTTCGTTGACAAGCAGGGAAGCCGGCGGGCAGCTTGCCTGCCGGCTTTTTTTGGAGGAAGATCATGCAGCGATTTTTTGCCCCCGGCCGCACGGAGCTGGCCGGGAATCATACCGACCACCAGCTCGGGCGCGTGCTGGCGGCGTCCGTGGACGTGGGCATCCGCGCGCGCGCCGCGCGCCGCCGTGACCGCCGCGTGTGCATCCACTCACGGGGCTACCGTCCGTTTACCGTCTCGCTCGACGATCTGAGTGTTGACCCGCGCGCTTATGGCAAGCCGTGGGCGCTCGTGCGCGGCGTGGCGGCGGCCATTCTGGAAGCCGGCGGTCAGATCGGCGGCTTCGAGGCGTGGGCTTCCTCTGCGCTGCGCACGGGCGGCGGGCTGTCGTCCTCGGCCGCGTTTGAGATTCTCGTCGGCCGCATCTTCAACGCGCTCTATAACGGCGGCGCGTTCACGCCGGAGCAGCTTGCCCGCTTCGGTCAGCAGGCGGAAAACCGGCACTTCGGAAAGCCCTCCGGCCTCATGGATCAGATGGCGTGCGCGCTGCCCGGCGCGGTGTATCTCGATTTTGCCGCCGGGGAGATCCTTCCGGTCGCGGCGCCGTTTGCCGCCATGGGGCTCACGCTCAGCCTGACGGACACCGGCGGCAGCCACGCAGGGCTGACGGCGGCCTACGCCGCGATTCCGGCCGATATGCACAGCGTTGCACGACGCTTTGGCGCCGAGACGCTCTCACAGGTCGACCCGGCTGACTTTTTCGCCCACCGGCAGCCGGGGCTTGCCGACGACCGCGCGGCACACTTTTTCGCAGAAAACGCGCGCGTGCCGCAGATGCGCGATGCGCTTGCGCGCCGGGATGCGGGGGAATACCTGCGCCTCATGAACGCCTCCGGCCGCTCGTCGGAGCAGCTGCTGCGCAACATCCAGGTCCCCGGCGGGGACGACCGGCTTGCGCGGGGGCTTGCCTGCGCGTCGGCGCTGCTCGACGGGGTGGGCCAAAAATCAGG
>ERZ773241.992-NODE-992-length-29391-cov-4.497546_pt1 | contig 29391 bp, 20 predicted proteins | sample MGYA00580989_ERZ773241 | MGnify/ENA primary metagenome ERZ773241 (study PRJEB29015, sample SAMEA2737804) | human gut metagenome | biome: human gut; feature: human-associated habitat; material: faeces | place: China | collected 2012 ... | reverse complement strand
CCGCCGACTTTGCACTGTGGAAACGTGCCCAACCGGAACATATCATGCGCTGGCCTTCTCCGTGGAGCGACGGTTTCCCCGGATGGCACTGCGAATGTACGGCTATGGGTAAAAAGTATCTGGGCGAACATTTCGATATCCACGGTGGCGGCATGGATCTGATCTTCCCACATCACGAATGCGAGATTGCACAGGCTGTTGCTTCACAGGGAGAAGATATGGTTCACTACTGGATGCACAACAATATGATTACCATTAACGGGCAGAAGATGGGCAAGTCATTGGGCAACTTCATCACGCTGGAGGAATTTTTTACTGGTGACAACAAGGTGCTGAGCCAGACATATTCGCCTATGACCATCCGCTTCTTCATCCTCCAAGCTCACTACCGCAGCACGGTAGACTTCAGCAACGAAGCCCTGCAAGCAGCTGAAAAGGGATTGGAACGTCTGATGGACGCTTATAATCATTTGATGAAGCTGAAAGCCTCCGACGTTTCTACTGTAGATGTGAAGGATTTGCGGCGCAAATGCTACGATGCGATGAACGACGACCTGAACTCGCCGATTGTAATCGCCCATCTATTTGACGCAGCCCGCGCGATCAACTCCGTAAAGGATGGCAAGGCTACGATCTCGGCCGAAGACCTGAAAGAGCTACAGGATGTATTCCATACCTTCGTTTTCGATATTCTCGGAATAAAAGATGAAGCAGCTTCGGGCGGAAGCAACAACAACGAGGCATTCGGCAAAGCAATGGATTTGCTGCTGACCATCCGCCAACAGGCAAAAGCCAATAAAGACTGGGCTACATCGGACAAGATCCGAAACGAACTGACAGCCATCGGCTTCGATATCAAAGATACGAAAGACGGAGCCGAATGGAAGTTAAGCAAGTAAGACGAGCGTTCGATATTTGACAGAAAGGAAGCATAAATGATGATTTACTGCTTCACCCATTCTTATCATTGGCACATTATTTTTTATAATCATGACAATAAACGAATTTCTTCAAGGCGACAAGTTCGCCTTATTGGCTGGTGTCGAACTTTTGGAAACGGGCAACGGTTATGCCAAAGCCCGTATGGAAATAAAGCCGGAACACCTCAACGGCGGTGGCGTATGCCAAGGCGGCGCTATCTTCACTTTAGCTGATCTGACTTTTGCAGCAGCAACAAACAGTCATGCACGCCTGACACTTTCTATTACATCCAGCATTAACTTCTTCAAAGCCGAAAGCAAAGGGTTCCTTTATGCCGAAGCTCGTGAAGCATTCAGCCACAAGCGGCTCGCCAACTGTGAAGTGCGGATCACCAATGAAACCGGCGACCTGATCGCCACCTTCAACGGAACAGGCTACAGAAAAGATACGGAACTGCCGTTTGCCCCAATAGAATGATTTATCTAAACCTATCGAACAACCGCTGCAGATTTTGTCCACGGCCCCAAAGTAAAGCTACTTTGATGCAATTGTCCTTGATATAATAATAAATTAAATGTACGCTATCGCCGTCAGATGAGCAAATAGCGTACATTTGTATTTTATTCGTAACGCAAAGACCGGGCCGGTTTGCTAAAGATGGTTTTGGCGGTTTGCCAACCGATGGTCAGCAAGGAGATCACACACAATAAAACGACCGGAACAAGGAAGAACCACGCTTTCCAGTCCGTGCGGAACGAATAATGATTCAGCCAATCCCCCATGATCCAGCCCGAAAGCGGAAGGGCGATGACAACAGCAATAGCAATCAACAGGAAGAACTCTCGCCCCAATTCAAAGAAAAGCTGCCTCCGGGAAGCTCCCAGAACCTTCCGGATTCCCATCTCCCGGATACGAGTCGAACAAGAAAACATAACCAGAACAGCCAATCCCATACAAGAGATAAAGATCGCCAATATCGCAAAAAGCGCCACAATCTGCCCGAACACTTCATCCTGTCGGTATTGCTGGTCAAAAAACTGGTCGAGAAAGAAATAATCATAGCTGGAATCCGGGAAATAACGTTCCCACACTCCTTCGACCTGTTTCACGAGATCACGCGGGTTACCGTTCTCCATAACGACAGAGATATAACGTTGTTTCATCCAGCTCAATTTCTCATGCAGGGCAAACAAGATCGGCGTAAAATCTTTATTAAGCGATTGTTGATGATAATCCTTCACGACTCCGATAATCTGCATCGGCTGATCGACGGTTTCGACAGACAAGCGTTGCCCCAAAGCGGCATCGGACGATTCGAATCCCAACGTACGGACAGCCGATTCGTTCAGGACGATCTTATAAACATCTCCCCCGTAATCTTCGGAAAAACCACGGCCGGAAACGAACTTCAGATCATAAGCTTCCAGAAAAAACTCATCGCAGTTCAACATCTCCAACAGGCGCGTCTGCTTCGTCACATCACTTTCGCGGACGATGGACAGGAAGTCGGTTACCTCCGTTCCGGGAACTGCACCAGAAACCGTCACCGCCCTGACGGAGGGCAATAACGCCACCTCTTTCTTAAATGCTTCCAACTTCATAGCCAGTTCCTCGCATTGCGCCGGGAACTTAAGAACCAGCGTCTGGTCCACCCGTACCCCCAAAGAAGCATTCCGCATATATTGAAGTTGCGCGTACACGATCAACGTCCCGCAAAGCAACACCAGAGAAGCCGTGTATTGCAACACCACCAAAACCTTGCGGGTGACCGTCGCCCCATGCGTATGGGTAAACTTTCCTTTCAACATCCGGATCGGCTTGATGCCGGACAAAACCGTCGCCGGGTAAAAGCCGGACAGAAACACACCGGCAGCAAAGATCAGCAACAGATACCACCCCAGTGAAGTCGTAAACCAGACGGAAAAACTCAGATCCCGTCCCGTCAGGTTATTGAAAGAAGGCATCAACGCCTCCATCAGCCCGATAGCCAGGATAAAAGCAATACTATTCGTCACCAACGATTCGAAAAGGAACTGTGAAATAACCTGCCTCCGGCTTGCCCCCGAAGCCCGACGTATACCGATCTCTTTGGCTCGTTCCATCGAACGGGCTACCGTCATATTGATATAATTGATCCAAGCAATACAAAGGATAGCAAGTGCCGTACAGATCAACACCCAGATAGAAGAACGATTCCCCTTCACCTCCGGCTCATAAGCTTTCTGCGGATTCAGATGGATATCGCGGAGGTTCGTCAACTGGATCGCCCAAGTTTTATTCTTCAATGCCTCTTCCGTCTTATACTTCTCCGCCATTACTGGGAAATCCTCTTCCACCTGCGTTTTCAGGTTCGCCGACTTCAGCAAGACATACGAATAGACTTCGTGGCGATACCAATATTCATCCATCCACTTCGGGAGCGTCTTGTAGGAGATCAGCAGATTATAGCGAATATGCGTATTGATCGGCATATCTTCCATTATACCCGTCACTTCGCAAGCTTCCTCTCCTATATTGCTTCGGAAGATCAGGATTTTCCCGATCGGGTCCGCTCCCTTGAAATATTTCCGGGCAATACGTTCGGTGATAACTACCTTGTTCGGTCCGTCCAGACAACTTTCTTTATTTCCCTTCAAGAGTTTGAAGTCAAAGAAATCGAAAAAGTTAGCTTCCGCATAGCCTATACCTGTCTCCCGATATAGCAGTTCGTTGTATTTCACGACCTGCTCCGGATAATACTGGCTTCCAACACGTGTATAATCCTCGACAGCACTCATGTTTTGCTTCATAGCCGTAGCATAGCCAGCAGACGAACTGGCCCAATCATCCGTCAGCTCCCCGTTCTCATAAAACCGGGCTTCAACCCTGAAGATACGATCCTGCCGGCTGTGCATATCGTCGTAGCTGTATTCGAAAGCCACATAGGTCAGGATCAGCAAGGCTGCCGCCATGCCGATCGCCAGACCGACTATATTGACGACACTGAAACCTTTCTTTTTAGTAAGGCTGCGCCACGCACAGTTCCAATAGTTTGTTACTATCATTATGATGAAGATTTTCAAAGATGAATATTCAGGAAACGACCCGGCCGTCCAAAAGATGGATAATCCGGTGTGCGAAGCTGGCATCCCGTTCCGAGTGCGTGACCACGACGATCGTCGTCCCCTGCCCGTTCAGTTCTCGAAGTAATTCCATCACCTCCGCCCCGTTTGTCGAATCCAGGTTTCCCGTCGGTTCGTCGGCAAGGATCAGCGGACAATCCGTCACCACGGCGCGCGCTATCGCCACACGTTGCTGTTGTCCGCCGGATAGCTGCTGCGGAAAATGTCCGGCACGATGGGCGATATTCATCCGGTCGAGGACTTCCATCACCTTCCGCTTGCGTTCGGACTTCCGGCAGCCAAGATAAACCAACGGCAGTTCCACATTCTCGAAGACTGTCAGCTCGTCTATCAGGTTGAAACTCTGGAATACGAAACCGATATTCCCTTTACGGAAAGCCGTCAACTGGCTCTCTCCCATATTGTCTATCTCCTTGCCGTTAAAGAAATATTTGCCGGAAGTCGGCGAATCAAGCGTTCCCAAGATATTCAATAAGGTCGACTTGCCACAGCCAGAAGGCCCCATAATGGCCACAAACTCACCCTGTTTGACCTCGATGTTCACCTCGTTCAATGCTTTCGTCTGCACCTCCTCGGTGGTGAAGACCATAGACAGATTCTCTGTTTTAATCATATTATATTCATTTAAATCATTCGTTCCTGAGAATACGCATCGGCTTCAACCGAACCACACGCCACACCTGTCTGACTACCGTCAAGAAAGCGACACACATCAACAACACAAATGCGACTCCGTACACCCACCAAGGCAACACGATATGAAAAGCATAACTCTCCAGCCATCCGTTCATCAAAACCACAGAAACAGGAAGTCCCAATACAGTGGCCAGCACCGTAAGAAGTAGCAGTTCACGTGTCAAAACAACAAAAAGACTTATTTTACCGGCTCCCAAAACCTTCCGTATCCCAACCTCTTTCACTCGTGCCAGAGTAGAAAAAAGCGTCACGACCCATAATCCCAAACAGGCCACAAAGACTGCCAATAATGACGCACTGGCAAAAATCCAACCGAAATTGCGATCCGACTTATACAAGCTATCCTGATAATCATCGAGATAGAAATAAGAAAAAAGGGCGGACGGAAAATAAGTCCGGTACATTTGTTCCACTTCAGCCAAGCGGTCAGAATTAACCGGACCATCCATCTTGACGGATATATAAGGAGTTGCAATAAACGGGACCCGTTCTTTCAGGAAAAAGAGGATCGGCTTATACGGTTCCGCAAGCGACTGCTGATGATAATTTTTCACAACCCCGACAACTTCGAGTGGATCTTCCAGCACTTCCATCTCCAACTGCTTTCCTAACGCCTCTTCCGGAGAAGGATAACCAAGCAGACGCACCGCCTCTTCGTTCAGGACGACCTTATTCCGTTCATTGCCGTATGCTTCCGAGAAACCACGTCCACAAAGCATTTCCGGCGAATAAAGCGCCAGATAATCATAATCGACAGCAAACATCTGTATCAGCTTCACTTCGGATGGATCGCTGCCGTAAGGACGATTGGTAAAGTAGTTCGCCACCTCAACGCCCGGCACAGCACCGGAAATAGAGACACGGACAACATAAGGTATCTGTCCCAACCGTTTCTTGAAACTCTCCATTTTGACGGACATATCATCGGTAAAAGCCGGATATTTCACCACCAGTACCCGGTTCGAAGAAGCGGAAGAAGTCTCCTGCTGCATATAACGAACCTGTCCGATCACCACCAACGTACCGGAAACCAGAACGAAAGAAGCAAGAAACTGAGCCACAATCAACATCTTCCGCATCCGGTTTCCCTTACGGCCATGCAGTAATTTTCCTCGCATGATATCCGCTGGACGGATGCGTGTCAGCAGGAATGAAGGATACAGTCCGGTAAACAAAGTTCCCCCTATAAAACACGCTGCCGCCATACTCCAGAATTCCGGCAAACGGAACGCGCCGGCAGCAAAATCCAATCCTACCCAACGGCAGACAAAAGGCAACAGTACCTCGACCCACCCGAGAGCCAAGATCAAAGCCGACAAGTTCAACAACCCTGCTTCCAGCAATCCTTGCAGGATCACCTGCCGGCGGGAAGCCCCGAACGCCTTGCGAATACCAAACTCCCTGCCACGTTCCAGATAACGGGCAACCGTCAGGTTCAGCGCGTTCACCCAGCCGATCAGTAAAAGGGCGACTACCATCACCGAAAGGATACGTACAGCCATACGACTACCTTTCGCCTCTTTCTCATAAGACTTACGGGGAGTCAGATGAATATCCCGCAAACGAACCAGTTCGACCCTCCAGTCCTTATGTTTCAATGCCGCCGTCTTATATTTTTCAGAGATGGAATGGAAAGCCGCTTCAATATCGCCCGGTTTCTTTCCCGGTTCAAGCCGGACATACGTATAGACACCGTAGATATACCAAATATCGCGCCTTGCCTCCGGAATAGTCGAATAAGACAACAGGAAGTCATAATGCAGATGCGAATTATAAGGCATATCGGCAATCACGCCCGTCACCTCGAAATGCTGTTCGGACGAAGATGTACGGAAAGTCAGCACTTTGCCGATAGGATCACCACCGGCAAAATAACGACGTGCAGCACTTTCGGTAATCACCATCGTATTCGGACGGACCAACTGTCCACCCTTCTCCCCCTTGAGGATCGGGAAATTGAAGAGATCGAAAAAAGCCGGTTCGGTATAACAGTACTGTTCTTCGATAAACTGCCGGTCACCGAACGTCACCTCTTGTCCGCGATCTTGTGCCGTCACACGTACATACTGCTCTATGCCCGGAATCTCGCGATACATGGCGGGAGCATGCCCGAAAGAAGTCGTCGCCCAATTATCCGTCAAGGTTGCCCCTTCATAAAGACGGCTCTCCACACGGTAGATGCGATCCCCGTCGTGGAACGAATCGAAACTCAATTCGAACCGTACATAGAGCATAATCAGCAGCGCCGCGCCAACACAAACGGAAAGACCGAACACATTCAGGGCGGAAAGAGACTTCCGCGCCCGTTGGCTTTTGATTACTTGAGACCAATATTCCATCAGCGTAAAATTAATCGTTCATTCTCACCAAACAAGTCATATCCGGAAATAATCACCTTCTCTCCCGGTTGTAACCCTTCCACGACCTCGTAATACTGCGGGTTCTGGCGGCCGATACGGACAGGGCGGCGGCGAGCCGTCTTCTCTTCTTCATCCACCACATACATATACTCGCCGCCGCTTGCCTGGTAGAAGCTTCCACGTGGAACAATCACCGTCTGCACGGGATCGCCCAGTTGCAGGTTCAGGTGGTAGGTTTGCCCGGCACGGATATTCTCCGGCCGGCCGGAGACAAAATGCAGGTCGGTGCGAAACTGTCCTTCCCGCACTTCGGGATAGACTTTCGTCACCTCCATATCGTACTTCTTTCCTTCACGTTCGAAGCTCGCAGGGAGACCGGGCATGACACGTTCCACATAGTGCTCGTCAATCTTGGCTTCCACCTTCAGTTCGGGCGTGATCACCTGGCCGATACGTTCGCCCTGGGCGATGGACTGGCCGATCTGGGCCTCCAGGTTTCCTAACTGCCCGTCGACGGGAGCCTTCACTTTCAGGTTTTCCAGTCGCCCGCGAACCAAGGCAAGGCTCTTCTTCATATTCCGGATGTTCTCGTCCAGGCTCTGTAGCTGGCTACTGCGGAACAGGTCGTCCTGCTTGATCCGTTCGTCCACAACGGCCAACTGTCCGAGAGCAGCCTCATAATCTTCCTCAGCCTGCAAGTAATCTTCGCGGGCCAGCAGGTTCTTCTTATACAGGCGTTCGTATTGCCTGAAACGGCGTTCCTTCTGCACCAATTCCTTACTCAGGCCGATACGGTCCTGTTTCAGCCGGAGATGTTCCTGCTCCATGCTGAGACGGGTGTTGCGAAGTTCGTTTTCCTGATAGGCCAAGTCGGCTTCGCTTTGCAGGATGCCGATGTTCAGGAGCGGGTTACTGAGGCGGAGGATCACGTCGCCCGCCCGCACCTGCGCCCCTTCCTCGATCAGGCGTTCTTCGACGCGCCCACCCTCGATGGCGTCAAGATAGATGATACGATCCGGCAGTACCTGCCCGATAACCCGGATGTAGTCGTTGAACTCTCCTTTCTGCACGGTAGCGATCGTAATGCGTTCTTTCTCCACTTTCAGGGAAGAGGAAGTATCACGAAAAAGAAGCCAAAGCAGGCAAAGCAGCCCGACGGCAATTCCTATCAAGGAATAGATGTGTTTCTTCTTAAACCGGGACTTCCGCTCAATACGGGTGTCCATGCTATTGATTGCCATTCTTGTTGTATTTATTCGGTTCCTAAAAATGAGCCTGTGCGGTAGAAGTCTACCGTGCGGCTTTTCAACTCATACTGCAAACAGGTGCGCGACAGCTCTGCCTTGGCCAGTATATAGAGGTTCCGCTTCTCCATCAGTTCGAACACGGAGATCATCCCCTCCTCCCATTTCTCCTCGCTCTCTTTCAGCGTGACGGTGGAAGTGCGGAGTTGTTCGACCGCCTGACGGTGTTCCTCGGCGGCAGCCCGGAGTGAAAGGCAGGCGTCGTCTATCTCCTTGTAGAGGCTGAGGCGTTGCTGCTCGTTCTCGTTCCGTATCCTTTGCAGGCGGAAACGTTCCTTCCGGACGTCTGTCAGGCGGGAAAGTCCGCTGAACAGAGGCAGCGAGACGCTCACGCTGATATATTTGTTCATGTTATTCTTCAACTGGTCTTTGATCGGGATGATCTCGCCCAGGTCATCCCGTTCCGTGTCGTAGTAACCGGAATAGAGGCTGAATTCCGCCCTGATGGAAGGAGAAAAAGCCCCGGACGCTATTGCCAGTGACTTGCGGGAAGCTTTCTCCCTCAGTTCCATAGCCCGGAATTCCGGCAGGGATGTTTCGGAGGCGGCATAGATCTCGTTGGATTCCAGTACAGGAAGCACGGGAAGTTCGCCCTCCCCGCCGGGAGAGATCGCCAGCGTATCGGTATCCCGCATATTCAGCAGTTCCTTCAGGGCAAGTAATGAGAGGCGGCAACCGTTCGCCTTCACCGTCTCCTGGTAAATATCAGATTGCAGGCGCGCCTTCACCTCCTGCAAATCAGAAGGGGAACGCATGCCAAGATCCACATATTCGAGCATCTGCTCGTGATAGCGTTCGCTCAACTTCCGCTGCTCGACAGCAAGCTCGTACATCTTCTTATCGAAGCAGAGGCGATAGAAAGCATCCATCACCTCGAAGGCAATCCGGTTCTCCTCGATCTGCTCCGTGAGGCCGCCGATCTGCTTGTTCAGTTTGCGGAACTGCAACCGGTTGACGCGCGTAAAGCCGTCGAACACCGGAAGCGAGACATTCAGCCCCATCGTGCTCTCTAAAAAGGAAGAGGAAGTATAGAGGTTCGTTTTCGGGTCCACCGAACGCCCCAAACGTTTGCCCAATGCGCCGGTAGCACTTACTGAGGGCAGGAAATCACCATAGGCGGCAGCAAGGTCTTCCCCGGCAATCCGTGTATCCAGGCGACTGTTCCGCACGCGGTAGTTCTGTTCGACGGCATAGCGCATGCAGTCGTCCACCGTCCAGCCGGACTGCGCCCGCAGGTTTCCCGGCGAAGCCAGGAAGACGAGAAGAAAAAGAGACAAACCTCGTTTGATCGTTATCTGTGCATTCATCATGGCAGAAAGAAAGCAAACGACGTGCCAGAAATGTAACATTCAGACTATCAAAAGCATTTCAAAAACACCTCCCGCCAACCGTCCAATTTTTTGACGCCCAAACGTCCAACTTTTTGACACAGGTGTCCTCCTGTCGCTCATCGAAGCATGACAAGTGCCAAATGCAACACACAAAAACAAGCTTTACCCCTCATCCCTGAGACATAAAGCCTAAACACGTAAATCAGTTATTATAAAAAACGAAGCAGTGTTATTTATTGTGTCTATAAGTATACTCTTTTTATTTTCCGCAGGCAAAGGAAAAGCATACATATTGCAAAGATATGACAAGAGAAAGACAATTTAATTGAAAATAGAGAACCATGGTTTATCTGAAGCAAATCAAACTAATCAATCCGGATATCCATACGAACGGGAGATCATCTCTCCCAAGCATTTAAGATTTCCGCCACATAGACGTTATGCGGATTCCCTGCCATTGCGCTGTACCATTTCTCGTATAAGGCAGGATCAACAAAATGATCCTTATCCATCTTAGTCACGTAAAGGGTTTTGCATTCGAGCGTCAGGCGCGATTCCTCGAAACAAGGATTACCCAGATCGGTAAAATAAGGCGTCAAACCTGTCGCTGCCACCTTGTCGATATCCCGTCCCGATTTCGCCCCGCAAATCTTATGGGCAGTCTTATGCTCTTCTCCTAAAAAGGACAGCGTGAAAGCTCCCTTCGCATCGACAAACTCGCGGGTATAACGTTCCGGACGGATAAAGACGAACACTACCGGCTTGTTCCACAGGAAGCCTACGCCCCCCCAACTCGCCGTCATCATGTTGAACTTGTCCTTGTCGCCGGCGCTTACCAGCATCCACTCTTTTCCGATGATCTCTATAAAATTGTCTTTGACCAGACTCGGTTCTATTGCCTTCATAATTTCACACCTTAGTTAATAATCTTTCAAAGATACGAAAATATTTATTTGTGTGTGCAAAATTTAATATTCTTGTCCATACAGAATATTTTCTTTAGGTTTGCATCTCAATATTCACGTAATTATCAAGACGATAAACTGCCAAATGGAAATACTGAACAACTGGATCAGCGGGATTAACGACCTCCTATGGTCGTATGTTTTAATTATCATGCTGTTAGGATGCGCCTTCCGGTTCACTTTCAAAACCCGTTTCGTCCAGTTCCGTATGTTCCGGGAGATGATACGTGTGCTCGGTGACTCCGCCAACAAAGCCCATGAAGGTGAAAAGCACATCTCATCCTTCCAGGCATTCGCCGTATCGCTTGCCAGCCGTGTCGGGACAGGCAACCTGGCGGGAGTAGCCACAGCCGTCGCCGTAGGAGGTCCGGGAGCAGTGTTCTGGATGTGGATCATCGCCCTGTTAGGTTCGGCCAGCGCTTTCGTCGAATCTACACTCGCACAGCTTTATAAACGGAAAGGAAAAGAATCCTTCATCGGGGGGCCCGCCTACTATATGCGATACGGATTGGGACTGAACTGGATGGGCATACTGTTCGCCATCTTGATCTCCGTCACCTTCGGTTTCGCGTTCAACTCGGTACAAAGCAACACGATTTGCGCCGCCATGCAAGGCTCGTTCGGTTTCGATCCGAGGATCGTAGGCGCGGTACTGACCGTACTGACACTTGCCATTATCTTCGGAGGAATCCAGCGAATAGCCAAAGTCAGCAGCGTGATCGTCCCCGTAATGGCATTGGGATACGTGGCGCTCGCCTCGGGGATCGTACTGTTCAATATAACGGAACTGCCGGCCGTCATCAAACTGATCGTAAGCAGCGCTTTCGGATGGGAACAGGCGGCAGGCGGTACGATCGGCGCCGCTCTGATGCAAGGGATCAAGCGCGGCCTGTTCAGCAACGAGGCAGGTATGGGATCGGCTCCGAACGTAGCGGCCACGGCATCCGTCACACATCCGGTCAAACAGGGATTGATCCAGACTCTGGGTGTTTTCACCGACACCCTGCTGATCTGTACCTGCACGGCTTTTATCATCCTGTTCAGCGGGGCGCCGTTGGACGGTTCGGTAAACGGGGTACAACTGACACAGCATGCCCTGACGCTCGAAGTGGGAAAAGCCGGAGGGATATTCGTTGCCGTAGCGATCTTCCTGTTCGCTTTCAGCAGCATTATCGGGAACTACTATTACGGGGAAGCGAACATTCGTTTCATCACACCGAAAAAAAGCGTGCTCTATATCTACCGTCTGGCGGTCGGCGGTATGGTGATGTTCGGGGCGCTAGCAAGTCTGGAACTCGCCTGGAGCCTGGCGGATATCACGATGGCTTTCATGACGATCTGCAACCTGTTCGCCATCTCGTTGCTGAGCAAACAGGCCTTCCTGCTGCTGCACGATTACATTGCTCAAAAACGTAGCGGGATCAAGAGCCCTGTGTTCGACAAGAACAAGCTGCCGGAACTGAAGGACAAGGCGGAATGCTGGTAAACGCTTCTTATTGGTAGATCAGACTGAACAACCGTTCAGGTGCAAAGATCTCGTTGGCGACCTCTCGTATCTCTCCGGCGGTCAGCTTCTCCACCTTGGCGAAGACTTCCGGCAGGGTGTCGTAGCGGTTATAATGGAGAAAGCTCTTACCCAGCCCCAAAAACAAGCCTTCCCGATTATCGCCGGAGACGCCCAATTGTCCGATCACCTGCTTCTTGGCCGCCGCCAACTGGGTCGCGGTCAGCTTCACCTCACGCAGCTTCGCCAGTTCCTTGTAAACAAGCCTGATCGCCTTCTCCTTGTTCTTCGGATCAGTCCCGAAGTAGATGCTTGCCAGCCCCGTATCGGTATAAGAAGTCACGTTCGATTCGACGTTATAGACAAGCCCGTTCTTTTCCCTGAGAGAGACATTCAAACGGTTGTTCATGCCCGGCCCTCCCAAGAGGTTATTCAGCAAGAACAACGGCAGGCGTTTCTCATCGTGCATGCTGTATGCCCGTCCCCCGATCAGCACATGCGCCTGATGGGTATCCTTGTGTATCTGGCGGCTGACGGGAAGGAGCTCGCCGGGTGCCGTCCGGTTACGTGCCGCCATCGGGAAAGCGATATCCGACAGGGTGCTTTCCGCCATCTGCACGATCTTCTTGAACGGAATCCGGCCCATCGAGAAGAACACCATGTTTTCGGGGGCATAGAACCGCCTCATAAACGACTTGCCGGACTCGCTGCCGAAACCGAGCAGCGACTGCTCGTCTCCCAAGATGTTATGTCCCAACGCATGTCCGTCGAACAGCAAATTCTCGAATTCATCGAAGATCAGTTCCGAAGGGCTGTCCTCGTATGAATTGATTTCGTCCAGGATCACATCCACCTCCTTCTCGATCTCCTGCTCCGGGAACTGCGAATGGAACACCAGGTCGGACAGCAGTTCGAAAGCCCTCCGGAAATGCTCTTCCATAAAAATAGAATAGACGAAAGTCTCCTCCTTTGTGGTATAGGCGTTCAGCTCCCCTCCCACATTCTCCATCCGATTCAGGATATGCCAGGACTTACGCTTTTCCGTCCCCTTGAATATCATGTGTTCGACAAAGTGGGCCAAGCCAAATTCATCCATTTCCTCATCCCGTGTCCCGGCATTCACGGCAAACCCGCAATACGACACCGGGGATGCAGAAGGAAGATGTACGATACGCAAACCGTTCGGTAAAATATGTGAGAAGTAATCTTTTTCCATGATCCATTCATTAGGAGGCACAAAAGTACAAAAATATAGGTCATTCCATGTGCAGGTATCATTAAAATAGATACTTTTGCATTTTGTTAAGTTCATAACACCATATAGAATCATTTTAAAGGCTATGATAAACGAAGCAATCTCATCCATTCTGCAACAGGAAGCTGAAGCAGTACGCAATATTCCGATAACCGACGGCTATGAAGAGGCTGTGACACTCATTGTGAAACATGTACACGAACTCGGAGGGAATCTGATCACCAGCGGTATGGGAAAAGCAGGACAGATCGCCATGAACATCGCGACTACCTTCTGTTCGACCGGCACGCCTGCCTACTTCCTGCATCCCAGCGAAGCACAACACGGCGACCTCGGCATCGTCCGCAAGAACGATGTCATGCTGCTCATCTCCAACTCCGGCAAGACACGCGAACTGCTCGAACTGGTGGAGCTGACACGCGGTCTCGTACCGGAGATGCAGTTTATCGTTATCACCGGCAACCCCGACAGCCCGCTGGCAGCCGAAGCGACGATCTGCCTGCCGACCGGTGCGCCGAAAGAAGTGTGTCCTTTAGGCCTCACCCCCACCACATCGACCACGGTCATGACGGTGATAGGCGACCTGTTGGTAGTCGGCACCATGAAACGCATCAACTTCGGCTATCCCGACTATGCCAAACGGCATCACGGCGGTTACCTGGGTTCGAAAAGCCGCGAACAGTGTAAAACCGTAAACAAATAAAGAGCATGAGGAAGGTAATCGGCATCGGGGAAACCATTCTCGACATCATCTTCAGGAACAACCGACCCCATACGGCAGTGCCCGGCGGATCGACCTTCAACGGCCTCATCTCGTTAGGACGCCTGGGTGTACCTGTCTCTTTCATCAGCGAAGTGGGAAACGACCATGTCGGCGACATCATACGCGACTTCATGAAGGAAAACAACCTTTCCACCCGCTACGTCGACCGTTTCCCGGATGGCAAAAGCCCGATTTCGCTCGCGTTCCTGGACAACGACAGCAATGCCGACTACACTTTCTACAAGGATTATCCGAAGCAACGCCTCGACGTGCCCCTGCCGGAGATCAACGAAGACGACATCTTCATCTACGGCTCCTATTACTCACTGAACCCGGCACTTAGGGAACGGATGGTGGAATTTCTCGACTATGCACACCAGCGCAAGGCGATCCTCTACTACGACCCGAATTTCCGCAAGGCGCACGCCCATGAAGCGATACACCTCGCCCCGACATTGCTCGAAAACTTCGAATATGCCGATATCATACGCGGCTCGGACGAGGACTTCCTCAATATCTTCGGGGAGGCCGACAGTGAAAAAGTCTACACCGACCATATCCGTTTCTACTGCGACCGTTTCATCACCACTCACGGAGCCGGAGGCGTGAACCTCTACCACGGCGACCTGCGCCTTCATTTCGACTCGCCCTCCATCCGCCCGGTCAGTACGATCGGAGCTGGCGACAACTTCAATGCTGGCATCCTCTACGGTCTGTTAAAAAATAATGTCCGTCACCGTGACCTCGCCACCCTCCCGAAAGAGACATGGGCGAATATCATCCGGTGCGGGATCGATCTGGCAACCGAGGTTTGCCGCAGCTACGACAATTACATTTCTAAAGAATTCGCAACCTCCTACCTCTCCCAGTCTTAAATATCATTAACCAGGAAGATAAAGGGGTATAAGGACACGTGTTTTTCACTATCTTTGCTTTGCATGAGTAGTAGAAGTATGATATTGAAACGGATTCTTTTCTTGTTCACCAGTGTGGCCTTATTGGCTGGATGCAGCTCCGGCAGAGCACCTGAAATTCGTGCCATATGCCTGCGTGACGACATCGGCAACTATATTATCAAATGGGAAACAGACCCCCATACCGACGGGACGATGAAACTTTATGTATCCGACACCCCCAACTCCTTCGACATGTCGCGACCGTGCAGCTATGCCAACATCAATGACGGGAGAGTGACCTACATCACGAACGACAACATCACCCGCAAATATTTCCTACTGTCTTTCAACGACAAATATTACCGCACTGTCGGCGCCCGCTCGGTACAGATGGACAGCGTCCAGAACCTGCGCGACATAGGAGGCTACTTCAGCGAACACGGGAACCGTATGACCGGCTGGGGCAAGATATTCCGCTCGGGCGAGCTCAAGGCACTTAGCCGCAACGACACGATCCGGCTGGATAACCTGAAGATCAAAACTGTCATCGACCTACGGGGAGAAGACGAAATAGCCCTCGCTCCGGAAAAATATGCAGGGGCGAACATCATCTCCATCCCGATCCCGGTAAAAGGCAAAGAACAGATCACCCGACGCCTGGAAGAAGGACGCATACGCAAAGGCGACGGGCTCGTGTATATGCAGGACACCTATATCAGCTATGTGACGGACAACAGCGAACAATTCGGCAAAGCCCTGAAAGTCTTTCTCGACAAGGACAACTACCCGATCCTCGTGAACTGCTCGATGGGAAAAGACCGTGCCGGCTTCCTGACGGCCATGCTGCTGACAGCCCTCGATGTGCCGGAAGAAACGATCATGAAAGACTATATGGCTTCCAACAACCACATAGACCTGCGCAGCCTTGCCTATATGGCACGCAACCTCAATACGGACGCCCAGGAAACCATCACCGTGCTGCTCGGTGCAAACGAGACATGGCTGGATCTGGCCTTCCATAAAATAAAGAAAGAATATGGTTCGACCGACAAATATCTGTCGAAAGGATTGCATCTCACGGAAAAAGAGCGCGATACATTAAAAGATATCATACTAAACTAACCGGTATCCAAATTATTTGCGTACCTTTGTCCCCACTCTGAATTTATTATATATACATATATCACATTTTGAAAACATTTGAAGAATTAGGAGTTGCCGCACCAATACTGAAGGCAATTCAAGAAATGGGCTACGAATCGCCCATGCCGGTACAGGAGGAAGTGATTCCTTTCCTACTGGGAGATGACAACGACGTAATTGCATTAGCACAAACAGGTACGGGAAAGACAGCCGCTTTCGGCCTTCCGATCCTGCAAAAAATCGATGTGACTACATACCACCCCCAAGCACTCGTACTCTGTCCCACTCGTGAGCTATGTTTACAGATCGCCGACGACCTGAACGACTACTCCAAGTATATCGACAACCTGAAGGTCCTCCCGGTGTACGGAGGTTCCAGCATCGAGAGTCAGATCAAGACGCTGAAGCGTGGCGTGCACGTGGTCGTAGCCACTCCGGGACGCCTCCTGGACCTGATGAACCGCAAGACGGTAGACCTCAGCCTGGTGAAGAACGTCATCATGGACGAGGCGGACGAGATGCTGAACATGGGGTTCACCGACAGCATCAACGCCATCCTCGCCGAAGTGCCGGAGAACCGCAACATGCTGCTCTTCTCGGCCACCATGCCGAAAGAGATCGCCAACATCACGAAGAAGTACATGAAGAATCCGAAGGAGATCGTGATCGGCAACAAGAACGAAGGAAACAAGAACATCCGCGATATCTATTATATGGTACAGGCACGCGACAAGTACCTGGCTCTGAAACGCATCGCCGACTTCTACCCGAACATCTACGGCATCGTCTTCTGCCGTACCCGCAAAGAGACGCAGGAGATCGCCGACAAACTGATACAGGACGGCTACAACGCCGACTCGCTGCACGGCGAACTGAGCCAGGCGCAGCGCGACTACGTGATGCAGAAGTTCCGCGTCAAAAACATCCAACTCTTAGTTGCTACCGATGTGGCTGCCCGCGGCCTGGATGTGGACGATCTGACACACGTGATCAACTACGGCCTGCCCGATGAAGTGGAATCCTACACGCACCGCCGTGGCCGTACGGGCCGTGCGGGAAAGACGGGTATCTCCATCTCCATCTGCCACGTGAAGGAGAAAGGCAAAATCCGCGAGATCGAAAGGATCATCAACAAGAAATTCGAGAAAGGCGAAATGCCTACCGGACATGCTATCTGCGAAAAGCAGCTTTTCAACCTCGTCGACCAGATCGAAAAGGTGAAGGTGAACGAGGAGGAGATCGCCTCCCTGATGCCCCAAATCTACCGCAAGTTGGAATGGCTGGACAAGGAAGACATCATCAAACGTGTCGTTTCGCTCGAATTCAACCGTATGATCGATTACTACAAGGATGCCGACGAGATCCAGCAGGTAGACGAACGTTCCTCTCGCAGCGAACGGGGCGAACGCCGTGCACATGCGGCCGAAGAGGGCTATTCGCGTTTCTTCCTCAACTTCGGCAAGGCCGACGGCCTCTATCCGAACCAGCTGATCGAACTGGTCAACAAATGTGTGCCGGGCAAGGTGCGCATCGGCAAGATCGACCTGCGCGAAAACTTCTCTTTCTTCGAAGTGGAAGAGGGTGAAGCCCAGCGCGTGATGGACAGCATGAACGGGTTCGAAGTGGACGGACGGCGCATCTCCGTCGAACCTGCACAGGGCAAAAAAGAAGAAGGCGGACGCGGTGGCAAACGCAGTTACGGCGGACGGCGCAGCGATGACGGCTACAAAGGCAAACGGGGTTCCAAAGACAGTGGACGCCGGGGTGGAGACCGTTCGGACCGCACCTTCCGCAAAGACGAACGCGACAGCGACCGCCCGTGGAAACGGACTGCCGCCGCACGCGACGCTCGTAAGAAAAGACGTTTCTAATCCTCCTCCCTCACGCTAACAGAAACAGGAGACCGCAGCATACATCAGCAACCCCCAGCCGGCAACGACGGGGAGTTGCTGTTTTTGTTTCCGCTTCCCGTCATGTCTCTCTCCGTATCCCCGTACCCCGAGAGTGTCAACAGGGCTCCCAAACACCCCAACACGACCTCCGAACGGCCCTCCCACAAAGCCAGCAGGCCCAATACCATCAGGTACAAGCGAAGGCAATGCGGGTTGCACAATCGCTGATGACTGATGATTTGATGATTCATTACTTCTTTCCCTTGCCGGGGGATGCCCCCGGCAAAGGAAAGACATCATTTGTATCTTCATGCCACCATCTTCGTCAATACGCAAATCGCAGAGGAACGGCGCAATTATCATCCGTTACCGGAATTGTTGCGTGAGTTGTCAGTAACTCACTATATAATAGTGTATTTCGCTATTCTTCCCAAGTTCCGATACCACCAATTATGCAGGATGACGAATCGGTAACGTAGCGAAGTCTTAACTTGGTTCAGACTTAACTTTTCCCGTCATCTGGTTACAGAAACTATTTTCTCAAAAGCCTATTTCTCAATAACTTTGCTCTACTTTTCCATATCTCGCCGATTATTGCTAACTTTGTTATATATATGACGAATTTAAACGTACGTTTTTTTTGTCATTTTGAAAAAGCCTCCTATCTTATTTATTCCCAATAATATACAAGCAAAAGCAGGACAAAAGCTACCCCTAAAAACAGGGCAGAAAATGTACTTTCCACCAATAGATAAAAGACTTTACTATATATATTGTAATCAATTGTTTAGAGACATTTTCCGGCAAGCCTCGACCTGTCCCTTTTTTGCACTTTTTCCAAAAAGGAGGGTAAACCCCACAGAGGAACCGGCAAAGCCGGATATTTATTCATCCGTCTGCTGAAGCAGACAGCAAAAGACAGTGCTTTATATCTTATCCATTCTTCAACACATCGTCCTTGTCCGGTGCACTGGGTTCGGGTGTAGATTCGGGGTTGAAGGGGTTGAAGTAGTAGATGCCTTTTTCACCGAGGAATCGCAGGAAGTAAGGGAGCTTCTGCATAAAGAGGCTGCATTCCTTCGACTTGGCAGGAGTCCAGGCGGATTCGGCGACAGCTACCAGGCGGGGGAAAGTCATATAGTCCAGACGCTTGGCATCAGCGACCCGTTCCGTCCAAAGGGAGAACTGGAGGCCCATCACCTGGTCTTCATAATCGCGTGTCAGATGGATGATCGGTTCGGGGAAACGGTAGATGTCCTCGATCGTGTTGTAACCGCCCCACACACGGCCCACCTTATGACCGCCGTACTGGATAAAGTCGGCATACAACGGACGGCGCGGGGTCATAATCACCCGGTAGCCGTTTTCGAGCGCTTTCACCAACTGGTGTTTGCGGTCGTGACGCCACCACATGATGACAGCCTTGTCGGGAGAGACACCGGCATCGATCATCTCGTCCCAGCCGATCATGGTCTTGCCCTTGGAGGCGACAATATCGGCGGCACGGCGGATGAAATACTGTTCAAGGCCCGTTTCGTTACCTAAGTTCTTATCTTTGATGAACTGCTGGATTTCGGGATCGGTGAACCAGCTCTGGTTGCCGTAGTGCACCTCGTCGCCTCCGATATGGATATAGGGAGACGGGAACAGGGCGACGATCTCGTCGAGCACGTTGCTGATAAACTCAAACGTCTCTTCCTTGCAGGGATGGAACGTGAAATGTTGCCATTTGCCCTCGCCTCCACCGGAGATTTCAGGATAGGAACGGCAGACAGCAGTAGCATGGCCCGGCATGTCGAATTCGGGAACGACCATGATGTGGCGATCGGCTGCATAGGCAACGATCTCCTTGATCTCTTCCTGGGTGTAGAACGTAGCGGGCGCTTTCGGGTCGTGCCAGTTGCCGACAGCCCCTTCGGTGATCAGCTTCGGATAACGCTTGATCTCGATGCGCCAGCCCGGTTCGTCGGTCAGGTGCCAGTGGAAGACGTTCAGGCGAAGGGACGCCATGATATCCAGATATTGTTTTACCTTCTCTTTGCCGAAGAAGTGGCGGCTCTCGTCGAGCATGAAACCGCGCCAGCCGTAGCGGGGCTGATCTTGTATCTTACAGGCACGCACGTTACCTTTGCCGAAGCGGGAAAGTTGCAGAAGGGCTTCCTTCGCATAGAACAGGCCGGCTTCGGAAGAGGCTTGCAGCAGGATGCTGTTCGGTTCGACGACAAGCGTATAGGCTTCATCGGCCATCTTGCAATCGTTTGTCAGTTCCAGACGGATGGTTCCACTGGCGGGTGACGATTGCAAACCGGCTTCTTTCAACTCGGCCGGCAGGGCGGCGGCTAACTTGTCGGCATACCCGCCATTGCCTTGTACCTGGAGATTCTTTCCGATAACGAAAGAGCCTTCCCCGTTCTGCACTTTTGCGGGTGTCGGGAACAAAGGTTGTTGTGCCATCATCGGCAACACGAATAGAAATAGTAATGTGCTTAAATAAATTAGTTTCTTCATGGCATATTTATATTTAATCATTTCCTTACAGGGATATTCCTCTTTTACCGGGGGATTAATCCCCCGGCAAGGGGTAGCAAATATATGAAAATTTCATATCTTTAGCCACAAAATTAAAGATAATGCCATGAATAGACTAATTATCCTTCTTATTGTACTTATCTGTTACGGGAACAGCCTTCGGGCCCAGGAAATCGAATACTCCCGACCGGTCAACACTCCTGAAAGTTGTACAAGCATCCTGGTCGGCAAGAAAGCATCGGCCGACGGTTCGGTCATGACCAGTCACACCTGCGACGGGAACTATCGCACTTGGATGGAGATCGTCCCGGCAGCACGCTACGAGCGCGACACGACAGTCGCCATCTATAACGGCCGCATGCACACCGAATATCCTGCCGATCGCACGAATATGGAATTGAAAGGGACAATACCGGAAGCCCGCTCGACCTACCAGTTCCTGAACACCGCCTACCCTTGCCTCAACGAAAAACAGTTGGGTATCGGCGAAACGACCATTTCCGGGCGCAAAGAGTTACAGAACAAGAAAGGTATGTTCATGATCGAGGAGTTGGAAAAGATAGCCTTGCAGCGTTGCACGACAGCACGCGAAGCGATACGGCTGATCGGACAATTGGTTGCCGAACATGGCTACGGGGATTCGGGGGAATGCCTGACGATCGCCGACCCGAACGAGGTCTGGCATTTCGAGGTGTTCGGCGAGGGGCCAGACAAGATCGGGGGTGTATGGGCGGCTGTCCGCATCCCGGACGATCATGTGGGGGTATCGGCCAATATCTCGCGTATCTCGACGCTCGACCTGAAGGACAAGGATCGTTATATGGCTTCCGAAAACGTATTTTCTGTTGCTAAGAAGATGGGGTTCTGGGACGGCAAAGAGCCGTTCAAGTTCTGGAAAGCCTACAGCGGGGGTAACTATTTCGGCGAACCGAAGGCATTCAGCATCCGCGAGTATTTCATTCTGAATGCGCTTGCCCCTTCCCTCCAACTGTCGTACGACTCGGAAGAGCTGCCGATCAGCGTGAAGCCGGACAAGCCGGTTGCCGTAACGGATGTGATGGCATTGCTACGCCAGACGTATGAAGGGACGGAATGGGACATGACGAAGAATCTGAAAGTGGCTGTCAAGAACAAGGAGACGAAGGAAACGGATACGATCACAAGTCCGGCGGCTAACCCCTGGATGGGAACAGATATGCTGAATATGCTGAACGGCGTGAAAGAAGGGACGGTGACACGCAATCGCTTAGTGGCGGTTCCGCAATGTTCCTACTCGCACGTGATACAGCTGCGCAGCTGGTTGCCGGATGCAGTGGGCGGCGTTGCCTGGCTGTCGTTCGACAATCCGGGGCAGAGCCCGCGTATCCCGATCTTCTCCGGAACGACCGACCTGCCGGCTGCTTTCGGTATCTGCGGACAACACCGCCACCATGAAGATGCCATCGTCTGGAAATACCGGACGGCAAACAAACTGGCTACGGTCCGCTGGGGATTGACCAAAGAGAAGATCAACGGCGCGGTCGCCCATTTCGAGGAAAAGGGCTTATCCGAAATGCCTTTCGTGGAAAACCGCTACAAAGAGTTGCAGGACAGCAAAGGGGAAGAGACCGCACGGGCTTTCCTGGCCGGTTACACGGCCGACTTCGCAGGAGCGACAATCCTGCGCTGGCAGGAGATGGCGGACGAGTTCTGGAAGATGTTCGCGAGGGGATTCTGAACAATTGACAATTGACCGATATTCATATAATAGATAATAGTTGCTTTTCAAGACACGATAATTAATAATTTAATCTTTATATACATGAAATCACTTATTCTATCTTGCATGCTGGCTTTCTCTGCTTCGGCAACGTTCGGTCAGGGGTACCAGTTTACGGAAGTGGTAACGGTTCCCGCTACCCCGGTTAAGAACCAAGCGGCAACAGGGACTTGCTGGTGCTTTGCCACTACGTCGTTTATGGAATCCGAACTGCTTCGTATGGGGAAAGGCACGTATGACCTTTCGGAGATGTTCATCGTCCGCCAGAAATATATGAACCAGTTGCAGGACAACTACCTGCGTCGCGGGGACGGTAATATCGGGCAGGGCAGCCTTTCGCATACTTTCATGAATGCGTACCGCCAGGTAGGGATCGTCCCGGAAGAGGTGTACACGGGTATCAACTACGACTCCGAGAAGCATAACCACAGCGAGATGGTTCGCTACATGCACGCCATCGCCGATGTGGCAGTGAAGGCGAAACAGCGCAGTCCAGAATATGACAAGCTGATTGCTAACCTGTTCGACACCTACCTGGGAAAGCTGCCGGAGAAGTTCACGTATAAAGGAAAGGAATATACGCCGAAGTCGTTCGCCGAATCTTTAGGGCTGAATATGGACGACTATATCGAACTGACCAGCTTCACGCACCATCCGTATTATGTGAAGTTCGATGTGGAAGTGCCGGACAACTGGGAACATTCCCTGATGTATAACCTGCCGCTCGACGAGATGATGGAGACGGTGGATTATGCCCTGACGAACGGCTATACGGTCTGCTGGGACGGAGACGTGAGCGAGAAGGGATTCTCCTTTACGAACGGCGTCGCCATCAACCCGGAAGTGAAGAAGGTGGAAGACCTGTCGAATACGGACCGTGCCCGCTTCGAGAAATTAGGGGAGAAGGAACGCTTAGAAGAGGTCTTCAAGTTCGAACGTCCCTACCCGGAAATCAACGTGACCCCGGAAGTGCGCCAAGCCGGATTCGAATCATTCGTGACCACCGACGACCACCTGATGCACCTGACCGGCATCGCCAAAGACCAGAACGGCACGAAATACTACATCACCAAGAACTCATGGGGAACCGACCGCAACAAGTTCGGCGGCTACCTGAACATGTCCGAGAGCTTCGTCCGCGCCAAAACCATCTATGTGATGGTCCATAAGGACGCGATACCGAAGGCGATCAAGGGGAAACTCCATCTTTAAACAATACGTGGAGCTGTGTCAAAACTGCCCCGTTCCCGCGCTTGACGCGGGATCGCATTAGAACTGACCCTATAACCTGTTCTTTTGCGACCCCGCGTCAAGCGCAGGGACAAGGCAGTTTGGACACAGTTCCATGCTATCTTCTCTTATTAATTTAATCAGAACCGAATCTTCATCTCGCCATAGCAAGGCACCACCTCCAACGTCTTGCAATAGTTGCCCCAGGCAATCTCCGGATAATCCCAACGATTATTAATGTAAAGCATCAACTGCCCGTCTCCTCTTTTGGAGGTGCGGCAAGCCAGGGATGCGTCCGATGAGCAAACCGTAAGCCCTGCTCCTCCCCCTGTAGCGGAAAGGGTATAGCGATAGATGTTCTCCTTCATACCCTTTGCCATTTGCGTCAACGGACGGTCACAGTTTGTACCGGCATCCGCCCAATAGTAATAGTTGTGCGTATCGGCCAACCAGGGTTGAGCAGGGTTCTCGCCATATCGCACTTGCTTCGGGTTATAAAGGGAAGTCTCGCCCGTGTTTCCGGCAAAAGCGCCTTCGGGGTAACAGCTCCACATACCTTTACGCTCCCATTGCAGATAGTCCAGACGTTCGGGCAGGTAGAAAGACAAGCCCGTCTCACGCAGATATCCGTTCGGCTGTCCCGCAACGACATAGCTGACATTCATTTCCCCGGCGGGAGATATCCGGATCAGGATATCCGTTTGCACATCCTGATAGAAGCCGGAGAGGGCGACCTCGACCGTACCCTCTTTGCGGGTATAGGTCAGGCTCTGCTTCTTCCAGTCGCTGTCGGAGGTCAGGAACTTCCGGGCGCTCTTACGCACTTCGGCTCCAGTCAGATGGTTCAGGTTGATGTCGAGATGCAGGAACGGGCCTTTCTCGATGATGACCTGTCCCTTGGAGGTCGCGTTGCTGATCAGGCCGGTTTCTTTGGAGAAAGGGATCTCGAAACCGTCTCCTTTAATCGTCATCATACCGGCGGTTTCCTCTACCTGCAACACACCGTTTACCGGAGATGCTTCCGAATCGGCAAGGCGAACGTGGTAATCGCTGCCCAATGAAACTTGTTCGGCATCCAATAACTCACCCGTAGCTGTATAGAAACAAATTGACAACAGTTCGCCTTCCTCCCAAGTCTCGGCAGGGATTACCAACAGTCCTTTTTGGTGAGGAGCGATGGAAGGAGCGGGAAGTTCCTTCTCCACACCTTTGTAGGTATAACGTATCTTGATCTCATCCAGGTCAGTATGGTCGAAGCGGTTGTACAACGGAAGCAACAAACGTTGTCCGGACAGGAAAGAAGCCACCTCGGTCGTCATCAGGCGGACGGGCGAATAGGCTTTCTTGGTAGCCCAGAACTCCGGTTTCTCACGGCGCCAGACATCGACGATCCCCCACTCTCCGTAGCCAACGCATTTACCCTGATAATCCTCCGGCTTGGCGGTACGGGCAAACTCTTTCCAGAAGGCAGTCCCTACTTTCGGTTCGGGCAGCATAAACGTTTCATCCACATATCCCCAGATCGCACCACCCAAGCCGCCGGGAGCATCAAAGAGGCCACTCCACATCCTTTCGATCGAATGCCCCCAGAACTCGCGGATATTCGGATCTTCCTGCAAGGTAGCGTAGGTGTAGCACGCCGGGTGCGCCCACTCGTCGAACAGGGCAGGTATCCCTTCCCCCTGGAAACCATGGGTAGAGCGGTTCCATTGGTTCAGGTTTCCGTTTACATCCTGGTAGTGCATGCTCAGGATATCATAGACCGGCTTCTTCTCACCGACCGATCCGGGATAGCTGAATATAACCGGGCGAGTCTTGTCGGTTGCCTTCACCCAATCCCAGCATTGCTGGAAGTTCGTGCCGTACACGCTTTCATTACCGATCGACCAGAACAGAATGGAGGGATGGGAACGGAACGACTTCACCATCTCGCGGCATTGCGAGAGATAGCGGGGCGTAAACTCGGCACTGTCCTGGGTCTTGCCCGGCGCATAGTTCTTCTGCCGGTAGGTATCGACAAAGCAGACAGCCGTCTCGCTCTCCACATAGATGCCGTAGCGGTCGCAATACTCCAGGAAACGTTCCGTGGGAGGATAATGCGAGGTACGGACAAAGTTCATATTGGAACGTTTGAAGAGGATCACATCGAGACTGTCCAGTTCGGCAGTCGTCGTGCGGCCGAGTGTCGGGTGGATGTCATGGCGGCAGGCCCCGCGCAACTTCACCGGCATGCCGTTCACCAACATGCGGTCTTTCTCGATCTTCACGTCACGGAAACCGATACGGCGGTCGAGTCACTTCGAGGCGTATCTCGTTTTTCTTACCGGGACGGACAAAAGAGGTGATATCCGTCTCCCAACGGGTAAAGCCGCCATGATGTTCGCGGACGAACGTGCCGTTCACAAACAGGCGGGCATGGCTGTAGACGCCGTCGAAACGCAGGATCGTATGCTTGCCGGCGTAATCGGCGGGGACGGTGAACGACTTCCGGTAGGTGAACGGCTTGTCGTGCTCGATGGCATAGCCCTGCATGGCAGGCTCGCCGGGGACCTGTATCTTGCCCCACTTGCTATCCGGGGAATACCGGAACTGCCAGGTTCCACTCAGCAGGACGGCAGGCGACTCGACACCGGCTAATTCCTGGAAGACAGGATAGGATGCTTCATCGGGAAGTCTCTCTACCTGTGCGAATGCTTTCGTGCCTGACAGCAGGAAGCTGCAACCGAAAGCGAATAGGATTGTCTTTATCTGTTTCATTTGTTCTGTTTATATTTTAGGCACGGATTAACACAGTTTTTGTTTTAAACCGAATATATTATCCGTGAATCCGTGCCTATTATTACGTGTGTATAAATTTACCACCAAAAGTAGTAAAAGCCTATTAATATCGCCAGTATGACTACCGACATTACATTGAACATCCGGCCGGTATGGAACAAAGCCGGGTCATGGCGCGTATAAGCGTTGGCAGACTTGTCCTTTTTCCCCAGCAGGACGATGAGCGCGCAGCACATCAGGAACACAAGTCCCATGCGGTCCATCCAGGGCAATCCGGGGAAGAGGAACTTCAGGCCGAAGGAGAAGACGAACGAGCCCAATGCCGCCGCCAACGCCCCGTTTGCCGTCGCCCGTTTATAGAAGAAGCCTGCCAGGAAGACCGACAGGGCGCCGGGACTGACAAAGCCGGTAAACTCCTGGATATACTGGAACGCCTGGTCCAATCCCGACAGCATCGGGGCGATCAGCACGGCTATCAGCAACGAGCCGAAGCTCGCCCAACGTCCGGTATGGACCAGTTCTCTCTGTCCGGCCTCTTTCCGGAAATAGGAACGGTAGATATCCATCGTAAAGATCGTGGAGATACTGTTCATCATCGAAGCGAGCGAACTGACAATCGCGGCTGTCAAAGCAGCAAACGCCACCCCCTTCACCCCTACCGGAAGCAGATTGCCGAGCAACCACGGATAGGCTTCGTCCGATTTCCCTAACGGAGCATCCAGCGCAAAGGCGGCAATCCCCGGGATCACGACCAAGAGCGGGATGAACAGCTTGATGAAACCGGCGAAAAGCATCCCGTTCTGCGCCTCCCGGACCGATTTGGCGGCCAACGCGCGTTGGATGATATACTGGTTGCATCCCCAGTAATAAAGGTTTGCCACCCAGAGTCCGCCGAGGATCACGGAGATGCCCGGCAGGTCCTTATAACCGGGATGCGACTTGTCGAGGATCAGGTGGAACTTATCGCTCGCCTCGCCATAGAGGTTGGCCATGCCCTGATACACGCCGTCGCCTTCCCCGAGGAGGTCGAGGGCGATATAGGTCGTGACCAGCCCGCCGCCAACCAGGAACACGACCTGGACCACATCCGTCAGCGCCACCGCCTTCAGCCCTCCGTAGATCGAATAGATACCGGCAAAGGCAGCCAGCCCGATTATGCCGTAGAGCATCGGGATCCCCATCACCTTCTCGATCGTCAAGGCTCCCAAGTACAAGATGGAAGTAAGATTGATAAAGATGAAGACAGCCAGCCAGAAGACCGCCATCACCGTCTTGACGCGCTTGTCGAAACGTTCTTCGAGGAACTGGGGCATGGTGAAGATCTTCTTCTCCAAGAAGATCGGGATGAAGAACTTCGCCACGAGGATCAGCCCGAGGGCGGCGATCCATTCATAGGTCGCCATCGCCAGCCCGATGGCATAGCCGGAGCCGGACATGCCGACAAACTGTTCGGCGGAGATATTGGAAGCGATGATAGAAGCGCCTATCGCCCACCAGGCAAGCCCGCGCCCGGCGAGGAAATAATCGCCGGCATCCCGCTCGTTCCCCTTCTTGCCGCGTGAGACAAAAAGGCCGACACAGAGGATCAGGAGGCAGTAGGCTATAAAGATTATTAAGTCGATCGTGTTCATGGTATCTGTTTTTTATTCATCCTGCATCAACGCCGAGCGCCCGCCGTCCATCAGGATCGTCGTCCCGCTGATAAACCGGGCATACGGGGAGGCGAGATAGACGCATAACGCCCCTACCTCCTCGACCGTCCCGATCCGTTTGACGGGATGCCGGTCGATCGTCCGCCGGCGTTCCGCTTCGGGATCGGGGAACGAGCCGAACCAGGTGTCGTTGCCCGCCGTATCGATAAATCCGGGAGCCACCCCCACCGTACGGACAGCCGGCCCCCACTCGATCGCCAGGCTGCGCACCAGGCCGGTGATAGCCGTTTTCGTCACGTTATAAGGGAAGCATCCGGGGATGGAGCTGAAAGCATGGTTGGAGGTCATCAGGAGCAGGACGCCTTCGCCGCTCTTTTCGAGATAGGGCTTGCAGAGCCGGGCCAGACGCCAGTGGGAAGCTAAGTTCAGATCGAGGTTGTAATGCCAACGCTCCTCCGTGCAACCTTCGGCTCCCTCGAACACGTTCATGCCGGCATTGGAGACGACCATGTCTATACGTCCGAAGGTACGGGCCACCTCTTCGACGAAGCCTTTCAGCTCCTCCGCATCCGTCACATCCGCGGGGCGGTAAAACGAGCGTACGCCCTCCTGCTCTACCGCCTCGCGGAAAGCCTGCACGCTCGCGTCGTCCGGAGACTTGCGCGAACAGCCTGCCACATGGGCGCCCGCCCGTGCGAACTCCTTGGCGACACCTAAGCCGATCCCGGAGGAGACTCCGGTGACCAGGACTACCTTATCTTTATAATCGAGTACAAAGCTCATAGGGATCAGATATAAAAGTTATCGGGAGCATCCGTCGTGATGCCGGGGTGTTTCTCCATCTCCTCTTCAACGAGGTCCACGCCCAGGCCGGGGCGGTCGGACAGGTACAGGTGGCCGTCATAGACCATCTCGGCTATCGGATGGTCGATCACCGTGTCGCGCCAGGGAACATCGTTGAACATAAACTCCTGGCGGAAGAAGTTCGGGATAGCGGCGCATACATGCGAAGAGGCGAGTGTCGAGAGAGGGCCGTTCGGGTTATGCGGGGCGATCAGGACGTTGTAGGCTTCCGCCATCGTTGCCATGCGCTTCATTTCAGAGGGACCGCCGCAACGGGTGATGTCGGGCATGATCACGTCGCACACATGCTTTTCCAGCAGCGAACGGATGCCGAAACGGGTGTAATGGCGCTCGCCTACACAGATGGCGACATCCGACGGGATGCGTTCGCGCATGGCACGGAGCGTCTGCGAACTTTCCGGGCCGGCGGGAAAGTTCGCAGACGCTC